>ERZ1034969.219-NODE-219-length-40830-cov-78.677891_pt1 | contig 40830 bp, 60 predicted proteins | sample MGYA00520624_ERZ1034969 | MGnify/ENA primary metagenome ERZ1034969 (study PRJEB33766, sample SAMN09781776) | gut metagenome | biome: gut microbiome | host: Homo sapiens | place: Madagascar | study: EMG produced TPA metagenomics assembly of the PRJNA485056 data...
CAATATCTGTATTTATATCTAGTGCGTTCCCTGTCACAATCCCGAGTCGGATAATAATCTGAATTAATTGCTTCAGCACATCATCCAGGATGATTTCATGCTTCTTTAGCATCCGATACATATCTGAGTTTTCGGATATTACCTCTGTTGCAGTTTTTACGCCAGTACCATCAAACCGATATCTTTCTGTTCCGAATCCACATTTCAGTGACAGATAATTCAGATCATCATTGATCGCTTTGCTGTGTTCTTCTACTCTGAGGCTCATATCCACCTCTTTGATCAATCCTGTCTGGCTCTTATCATAATCTTCCGGGAGTGAGTAAAATACGCTGTCTTCCGGGTCAAATACCGGAGTACCGTCTATGTTCGACAGCATTTCAGGAGCAACAAAAATCCTTTTTCTGCCAAGATCGAACTCATTGCAGTAAGAATCATATTCCATATCCAGTTTTTTCAGTACATCGATAGAATTTGCGAATATGGAAATCCCCATAGGATTGCTTTCATCCGCATTGTTCGTGATGTTCAGACGGTCAATAACAAACTGTGGATTCGTGGATCCTGTTTCCGTTCTTGCTGCCAAATTGGCAAAAGGCTTCAGCTGCCTCCATTCCTGTTCCGTCAGTTCCTGACCTTCTGCACTTCCTTTCGAGCACTCCAATACACTATTTTCGATGACATATATGCCATTTTCGTCCATTTTATGAAACTGAATCTGCACGTATTTCTTTTGTCTGATTGTATGAATAAATGTAAAAATGCACTCTGTTACGCTTCCGTTATTCCAGCTGACTGGATAAATGTTCTTCGCATCTACATAATTAATTCCGATCTTTCCGTCTGATACTGTTCCATCTTCCTGCACGGTTGCGTTATAAAGATACGGAATATATGCCACTGTTCCGGTATAAGCTTTTCGTTCCTGATAGTCGTTTCCCGTCACAAGAAAATGATTATCGTTTAGAACTTTCTTCACGAATTTCTGAGTCGACTCATCTTCCAGCGTGATCATCACGCGCTCATTCAGAAGAAGATCTGCGATGTCCTCCGAAAGTTTCTTTGCCATCCCCATGCTTTTTCTGCGGCATCGCTTACTGGTCCCTCGACCAGAATATACTTTATAAGTACTAAACTGTCTTACATTCGAATTGTACCAACTGATCCATTCATCAATCTTTCGATAGAACGAAGCATCTACTGTATCAATACCATGCTTTCTAAAATAATTAAATATATTCATCGTTCTTTCTCACCTCCCTGCTGCCGAAATCTGCCATACTAACTTCATCTGTCTGATTCTCTAATGGCAACCAGTACTTGATTTTATTCCATACTCCCATCACTACATAACGGATTGCGTCCATACAGTGATCATTTTCTTTTACGGGAACTTCTTTTCCTTTTTCAATTGATTTCTTATCGTATTTATATACTCCGAATTCTTCCACTGCGTTTTCTTGCTTCGGATCAATAGATATAATGTCAAACACCAAAACCTTTTGCACTCGGCTGATTCCTAGAGCCACATCATTCTCTGCATCTCGAAGAAACACCTGATAATCCATCCCTATCCTGGTAGCTCGTTTTATTTCTTCCGCTAATCCTTTTGCCGATGGATCCAAGAAAACATAAAAAATTCTGTTATCATATTGTTCGTGTAATTCATTCATGAACTCAACCAAATCTTGTGCATACTCTGACGGACTTTTCTGCTTACCGGTCTCTCGCCCACTATGATAATATTCTCCTAAACCTGGAAACTTTTTTCTGTAAGTATCAAGGCCAAATGCTTGAAATGTTGTTGCATTCTGTTGGCCATAGTCACCGCCAATATAAATTCTGTCATATCTTCTATCTGAATCTGACTTCTTTCTGTGCCTTTCTCCAAACATATAATAAATCAGTTCATCAACACCAACTGATTCTCCAAGCCATACCCATCTGTACATTTTCGGATCAGCAACCTCCATTGCCTTGGCAGAAGCAATCAGATCAGGTCCCAGCCAGGCAGCAGGTACATCTCTGTAATCTGTATGGATATGTACGCAGTCAGGACGTTTTTCCATCTTCTTACACCACTGGTTAATCGGTGCATTCGGATTCTTCGGCGGGTTATACAAATAAATCATTTGGAAACCACCTTTATTTCCACGAACGAAAGTAGCTTCGATATTACTTAACTCATCCTCTCCCTCACCGTCATCAAAGAATTCTGTCAACTCGTCTAGCACAACCAACTTGATCGGTTTATCCTCATCAATAATACCTTTCGTATCATCAATGCCATCTGATCCGGCAAAATACATCGTTGTTCCATACTTCTTATAAGTGATCTCCATTGGAGACTTTGTAATCCGGAACTTACTTTTCGGAATCTCCAAACGATTGATTCCTCGGAGCATCTCCTTGTAAACTGTTTTCCGCAGCTTGTTATGATGCTTACGCAGCACAACCACAGAGCCATTGGCATCTGATACAAGTTGATAATCTGACCGGATAGCTGCATAACTGGATTTCGTCCCGGCACGACCAGATGTCAGGATGATATGCTTGATACTTCGGTTATTGAATATCGGCAGATACTTCGGAATCACTATATCCGATATCCTGACTTGTTTCTTCTGGCGCATCATTTATAATCTCTACTCCTTCATCCTCATTCTCAGCATTTCCAGAGCTTCTACGGATCTTTTCTGTATCCGCCTCCATCCGTTCTGTCCTGCGTTGCTGTTCTTTATCATCCGCAGCAGTCTGTGCGTTCTGTCCAGCATACTGGGCAACAAAATATGCAGCCTTTGTATTTCCCTGCATTGCCTCCTTGATCTGAGCCATAAGCAAAGCCGATTCCAGAGTGCACTCAACACCAAGCGACTCTAAAACCGGCTTCCATTCTTCATTATCTATTTCCGCAGTAAGCAGTAGGTTCAACGTCTTCCGGAAGTCTGCCTTCCTACGTCTTACTTCGCCACTTTTCTTACCTCCACGGGACTGTATCTCCCGTAGTTCTTCCGTACTTCGTTTGTCAAATCCTTTATCTCTTATGTTTTCATAACCTGCCACTTCACCACCTTCCATTCCTGTTTATTATTGATGGACCATATAGGAATCGAACCTACGACATCTCGCTTATGAGGCGAATGTTCTACCACTGAACTAATGGTCCGAGGTTTGGATATTAGAAAAGCACCCCGGAGGGTGCTTTAACTTTCTATTACTCTTCATTAAAAATCTCTTCAACAGTAACTTTATATTCTTTTTTATTTTTTCTTTTGTCCTTTTTATATCTTGATTTTGTTGCAAGTTCCTCAGCATTAGATATGATTTCAAAGAGTGCTGATAATATGACGGCTGCTGCTAAACATTGCCTTGAGTCAGAAGTTTCAAATGCAATATCTATTATTGTAAGAATTAATATTCCACTATAGACTATTACTTTTATAGCTGGCATTTGCTTAATTATAGCACTCGGCCATAAAATTTTTGCCGCTATTATAACTATGCTCATTGATATTAGTGAAAACAATATATAACACATATGTCCTCCTATTCCATGCGAACCTATCCCTTATTTCACCATAATTTTACTATATTCCTTTTCTCAACATAATTCAATACAAAAAACACCCGCTCATCACTGTGCGGGTGCCTCTTAGGTTTTATATACGGGAAGACGAGCCATCAGGAATTCAGCCTTTGGCTCAAGTATTATTGTACATGAGAATCAGGGGAATGACGGGACACTTTCAAAAATCTATCAATCTTTTTCCCCACACCACTTCTGGTCATATGCACTTTCTTTGCGATGTCCTCCAGTCGCACGTTTTGACGACCGTCTATGTAGTACTTTCGAAATATCCGGTGCGTAAGGCTATCCGGTATCCCATCCACAAACTGTTCAATCTCTTCACACTCTTTCTCCAGGCGTTTCTTTCTCCGTAGATCACGATCCTGAAGTCTTTCATACTTCTTCTGATCAAACCCAACAACACTCTGTGGCATCGGATACCCTGTACTGTAATCGAATACAACATCATTCCCGATCATCGTGTCGGATTTCCAGCGATTGTTCAGGACATAATCTAGTTCCAGAATCTCCATCTTGTTACTTCTGTATGCTTCCAGTCTCTCCTTCGTCATTGTCTCCAACGGTATCATCTCCTATCTTGTATTTTCTAGCTATATATCCAGTAACATCTCCATGCCACAACTGCTGCCCCTGTGCTTTGATCGGATTGCCTGCTTGGTATGCCGGTCTGCGGAAGTCTGCACTTGCTTTCTCGTCTACTGGCATCTCGGCGAGACCACCGTAATGGTCCTGCAAATTTGCTCTCACCTCTGCCGGGCATCTTCTTCTGTCTGTGCTTCTTTTCACTGCTCATCACTCCAATCCATCCTCTGCCCACAGTAACTACAGTACTTTTCCATGTGAAGCATTTCTGTTCCATAATAAAAATTATTTTTTTTGCAATTAGGACACAAGTACGCACCATCACCAAAACTCATTGGGGATTGTGGTCTATTTCTTTCCAATGTAATAGCTATTTTCGCAAGCTCTACAGCGTCAATCCATTCTCCGCACTTTTCTTTATCCTCAAGTTTCGCTAACTTCTCCATAGCATCAGCCAGCAAGCTCCTGTCCTTGATTACTGCTTTCCCGGCATGATATTCTGTGTATCGCATTTATTCTACCTCCTCGTCTTTTGGAAACTGAAACACTCTAGGCAATACCCAGTAATTAGGTTGTACGTACCGATCATTTGTCGCATCGTATCCACCATCCAGCTCCATTCTTGAAAGATATTTCTCTCTGCACATCTCTATAGCCTTTTTCGCTTTCTCATCTGTAGAATACTTTGCCATTGTAATAAAATCATCACTTTCAAGATCATTTAATGAAAACGCTACTATCTTTCCATCATAAAAAACTTGTAACGTTGTTTCTCCATAAGGTAAATCAAACAGTCCGTCTTGGCTAATAATTCTCATAGCTAACACCACCTTTCGTGCCCCATGCGCAAATATCGCAATCCTCAGGACATACATTTGCCTTTATTGCTCTTTCGCACATCTCCATTTTTAATCTTCTATCGTCTTTATATTTTTTGGTGACCCCAAGTTTTCTCAAGATTTTATGAATCAGTGACTCTTTTTTCATTTTCATTCTCCTTTGTAAGGATCTGGCAGTGGCATCCAGGCATTGACAAATAGTCCATAGCTTGAATAAGATTTCTCATCGTCTCCCGGGTAAAATGCCCCGCCCTCGTCATTTTCTTCGTATCTTGCGATATCCGGCATTGTGGAGTTTTCAAACGATACAAGAATATATCTATCTCCGTCTGGGAATCGTTCACTGCACGGAATCCAACTCTGATCCGCCTTTCCTTCTGCCTCGTCTATCTTGCGCATCTTCTCAACATACTCCCTGACGATCCCTGTTGCCGCCATCAGCCCATCATCATACCGATCCGGCTGACATTCTTTCATCTTCTCTTTTCTGATCTCACCCTCGACCTCACTCAGCCAGGAAAGAAATTTATCTGCGTCCATCATTCTACTCATTTTAAATTTTCATCCCCTTCTGGTATTCATAAATTCCAACATACTGTCCATAGCTCATACCATGCTCTCTTGCTTCCACAGCTATTCTTATGAGCTCATTTTTATGCTGCTTCGATTTTCTTCCAGGCTTCTTCATATTTTTCTTTTGCCTGGTCTCTGTAATAAATTTTCTATGTTCCTCTTGTATTTCACGCATTTTTGCTCTAGCACGCTCTTTGCTAGCATAACCTGCACACTCATCACTGCAGTATGCATATCTTCTTGATGCCGTAATGAGCTGTCCGCAGATAATACATTTTCTTATTTTACTTTCACCCATTCTTCTTTTTCCTTTTCCTGCAACTCATTCCCTTATGGAAATACATCTCTGTCCGTCTTTTCGTCCTAATATACTCATAGTCTCCCACAATCTGTTCACCGCACAAGCTGCATATCTTCACATCATCCAACACTGCTTTATTGCTTTCTTTCCGTTTTTTCATTGGCATTCACTCACTATTTCATTAATGATTGGTGCCCATGCACACTTCAACCAGCTGATAAAATCACACATAGGCTTGCTGACCTCACTGTACTTATTTTCAAGTGCTTGCACGGTATCATTAAATCCTTTTGCACTTTTTGTCTCTCGCACTTCTTTGTACGCTTTCCATATGGCATTCTGTATTTCTGCCACGTATTCATGCTTAATTTCATTCATGGTTACAAATTTTCCTTTCTGTAACACTACAGTAACAACTATGTTTGTTACCATAAAACCTTGTATTTCCTTGGCAAATCGGTGTTTTTTAATCGGTAACAACAGTAACACGACTTTTCTCGCATATAGGACTTGCTTTGTGTATTACACATACACACACGACACCTTATATATATTAAATATTGAATGTTACTTCTGTTACTTTGTTACCATGCAACTCATTTAAAAGGCAATTCTTCCTGTGCCACGCGTTCGAATCCATCTGCGTCTTTTGATTCGTCCAGCTTGATCCACACGCAGCGAACCGTTTTCCTTTCAATCTTCTTGAGTTTGGTCTGATTCTTCCCATCTGTCTGCAACAAGGCATTTTTATCTGCCCAATTCATAAATGCCTTATAGGAAAATCCTCCGCTCGCACAGAGATCTCTTGCCGCCTGCACATACATGATGGCATATCCCTGTTCAATAATTCCCCACTGCTCCACATTTACAGATGAGTCAAAACGCTGACCATTCATGCTGATTTTGTCTAGTATGTAATGATAACAGCGTTCATGTTCTGACACCTCTTCTTGGCTTGCAAGCATCTTTTTAGCGCTCTCTATATCAATGTACTCACCGTCACAGAATATCCGCTCTGTGGCGATCTTGTCCGCTGTCAAAATCACTGAAAGCGCAATGCTCTGCTTCTGCATGGCATCATGTCTGTAGATTTCTTTTTGAATCTCCATCTGCATCTCACGAATCTGATCAATACCAATTTCTTTTACTTCTTTGACAAATTCTTTCCCGGCAAAACCATAATTCTTTTTCAAAAAGTTGGCGGTGTACTGGGGATCCTCAAAGACTTTTTCATCACACTCCACTTCGATGATACGGTTAATTGCTCCGCCCTGAGTGACATAAGAGTTAAGTGGTCGCTCACCATTGGTCAGTATCGCATTCTTCCACCGGTTTTCTTTTCGAATTCCTAAGTCCCTGTTTGATCGGCTCTTGCCCTTTCCGGAGCACAGATCATATACAACACCCTCAAAGTTATCTCTGATTCTAGCGCTGACCTTGCTTGAATCGTCCAGCATCAAAGGCAGATTGTTTAGCAGATCTGACCGGACCTCTAGCTGTACATCTGTTGTTTTAAAGTCCCCTATGTACATACTGTCTGCCGGATTTGCCCATACAGATGCGGCCAGCATCATGGCAACTGTCTTTCCACCTTCTGTTTCGCCCCATAGATCCACAATGAATGGAAGCGCACCGAGCAGTCCAACCAGAACACTGGCAAAGGATGCCGCAAGAAAAAATTTAATCTCCATCCTGTCACGTTTCCGAAGCCAGCAGACATGATTCAACCATTCCATATAGCTTCCTTGCTGCCGGATGCTTTCATACAACTGCTTGAACTGCAGATCTCCATCAAAGAGGATGTCCGTATCGTATGGTATAAAATCTCCACCAATCCATCCCAGTTTTGACGTAGATTTCTGCAATGGGATATCATTATCATTCAAATTTTCTACATCCGACAGGTATTTAACTAACAGCTTCGCATTCTCCGAAGTTACGGAAACACCAAGCTTTGACAGACTCACAATTTTGCTGGCAGAAGATATGATATCTTTCGGTACTGTAATCTCTGTCCAGCGATGATTCCGTTTGTATGCCAGTTTGATCTGTTCTTCTCCCGTTTCAAGATTCTTCAAGCGTCCAATTGGGAGGATTGGATGATAGCAGACAATGACCTCATTATCATAATCCTTATTGAATGTCCTTATGCCGTCATCTGCCGCCAGCCATGACCCGCATTTCATTGCCTCGTATTTTCCGGTAAAGTCCGTCCAGTTGCTCAAAGCATTACTACTCCGTCTCTTCTTGTTCATTTCCTGCTCGACTTTTTTGTAAGCTTTTAACATCATGTCGAATCCCTGTTTTACGCCCAGCTCCTTCGCTCTGTCCTGAAAAGAAAGCAGCATCTGCGCCTTTTTAATCTCATCTTCCTGCTCAAAGATTTCTGTAAAGACTTCTTCAGCAAGAATGCTCTTCTTGTCATACTCACTTAATTTTTTCATTTAGCGCTTCATTCGCCTCCTTTTCATATTCATCATGCAAATACAGCTGATACTGCAGCTTGTTATAACAATCTGTCCAAGTGTCAGAAAAAGGTTCTGACCTCTTCCACCAGTCTCTGTAAATATCGATCAAAAGATTATTTAGTGATCTTCTGTCTTTTTCTTTCCGCTTCTGTTTGTCCCTCATTTTTTTTCGCTGATCCGAACGATATCGGACCAGCTTTGAATGAAATGTAGGTTTCTTCTCGTACTCTCCACCAAGCAGATGAAAGGCATCTTTAAAGTCACAGCACTCCATCAGCATAATGAACGAGAAAATATCTCCATGGGCTCCGCATGCAAAACAATGGAAGTCTCGGTCATAGATCTTCATGGATGCATCTCTGTCTCCACGATGGAAGGGACAATGGATGAATCCTTTCCGATCCGGTTGTAATCTATAAAGAGCCAATACATCTCGCATATTATACATTTCTTTAATTTCATCTCTTGTCATAGACCATCACGGAGGATTTCTATTATCCTCCTACCGGTATCTTCTTTGTCGCAAAAAAGATACCTCACCCCATACTTTTTTTGTTGTGTACACAGGATTTTGTACAGTGTTTCTCCCTGCATAGCTTTTGTTTCAATATCCTCCCATTTTCCAGTTTCCTGATTATACTGCCTTTTCCATCGGCGTGGATTGTCCCACCAAATAACGTCTTCTAGCCGTTTTATACCTTTCCCGTGTTCTACAAGAATGACAAGCTGTATTTCATTTTCCTGTGCCAATACAAGTTCTCTTCGGAATCGTGCATGATCACTACAGACATTACTGCACAGTTCCGTTAGATTCTGTTTTCTGTCAATAATTAACCTTGGATTATCATAATTCATATAATCTCCAACCATTAACTTGCTTACTGGATGCGTAATCCCTTGTTTATCAAATTCCTCCACAATCTTTTTGATTGCTCTTGCCTTCTCCCTGCTGTCTATCTGTATAATCACTTGATCACTCCTAATTAAATGGAAGTTCTTCATCAATTCCATCTGGAATATTCATAAATCCATCATCATTTCCTGATGCGGAAAAACCATTGGAATTATTGATGCTTTCAGAATCATTGTTGGAAGCTGATTTGCTCTCTCCGAATCCCACCTGCTCTGCAATTACATCTGTTGTATAGATCTTGGTGCCTTCCTGATTGGTATAAGAACCTGTCTGCAACCTCCCTGTAATTTCTATCTTCATTCCTTTACGGAAATATTTTTCAATAAATTCGGCCGCCTTACCAAAAGTGACACAACTGATGAAATCAGCTGTTGGCCCTCCTTCCTGCTTGAATCTACGATCTACAGCAGTTGTGAAACGGGCAATAGTCTTGCCACCATCTGTGTAATGCACATCTGGATCACGTGTCAGGCGCCCTGTTAAATTCACATTATTAATCATCTTTTCCTCCTCTTTCAAGATCTGGCGTTTTCTTGAAAATCTCCATTACAATTTTGAATTCCTCTACCGTCATTTCTTCGATTTTCTTTGCCTTGATTGATTTTCTCGACAAAATAACCCGATCAGCTACACCTGTACGTTTCTGCTCTGCCCGGATTGTCTGCAGCATAGCTGCATCGATTCGCACATCACTATTAGAATTAACCTCCGCTTTCTTTGCATTCTGCTCTGTTTCTGGTTCTTTTTTCTGACCTTTAGTCTTTTTTGTTTCTTGGTACGGATTCGCAATTTCCCCTTCCAGATTTTCTGCATCTGGATCACTCATATCTTCTGTTGGAATACAGAACACCTGGAAGCATACATACTTATAAGCAATTGCCATTGCCTTATTTGTTGCCTTATCCCCCATATCCATTCCTTCTCCGTAGATTATGGAACAAAAAGAAGATCCATCCTCTCCATAAAATGTAAATTTAATTTTGCAGACTACTTTAATTATTTTTGCACCTTTAGCAGTCTGTCCGATAACTTCCTCTTTACGTTCCAAGATTGTGGGAACAATAAACACCTTATTCTTTGCCAGTGCTGGATGAAGTGCATTAAACACATCATCCACGCTTCTATACTTAAACCCTTGCTGTTTGTTTACTTTGTCCTTAGAAACAAATCCGCAATCCGAGATGACCCCCGCTATTGCAGCATAAATCTTTGGATTTTGTAATATAGCTGTTTTTTCTCCACTATCCATTATCCCAGTCTCCTTTCAAACCAGATTCCAATACTGTTAAATGCCATTTCCACTTCTTCCAGTTCTTCCGGCGTTGCAACAATTTTGTAAAATGCTGTAATCGTTGTTGGCTGCACAAACGGCAATTCTGTATCGTTTTCCAGACCTGTCACCTCTGCTTCTGCAAATTTTGCTTTCGCGACGGCTTCTGCAACAGCTGTTTCTTTAATTTGGTTTTCTCTTTCAATCCGCTCTCTTTCTTCTCTGCGAATCTCTTCCTCTAACTTGCGTTGCGCCTCCTCGTACTCCTGTTTTTTACGTTCTTCTTCTCTGCGGAGAATTTCCGCTTTCTGCTCCTCATACTTGTTTATGTATTGGATGCACTCTTGCAGATTCAGAGTATCCTTATATTTTTCCAAAGCTTTCCCTGCAGATTCAGATCTCATTCCACAAATTACATTCACATCTGTTTTCACCTTATCTACAGCCATGTTGATAGCTTCCTTTATTGATTTCTCTGTTGTCGTTGCATTCTCCCATTTTGGATCATAAATTTTTTCTAACGACAGGTATTCCTTCATATCTCCAATCAGATCGGCATAAATTTCCTTGATCCGGAGGCGTTTTTCTTCTTTTCTTTTTTTCTCAAAATCCTTCACCTGCGAATCGATTAGATGGATCGGCTGGTCGATTTTTCCTGTTAAAATCTTCATCTTCTGCTCAAAATCATCATAGGGCTTCATCCATTCTTTTTTAACATTTTTCCTTGCATCTTCAAATTCTTTCTTAAATTTACGAAGACTTGCCAATTCAGCCTTTGCAATATCTTTTGTTTCCTCCGTAAATACAGCTCCTTTGTATTCTGCTAATTTCTTATCCAGTCTTTCCTCTATTTCTTCAAAATTTAATTCAATACAGCCTGAATTCTGCTGAATGTTTAATGATAATTCGTTCATGTTCCTTCCTCCTTATTCGTCACACATGCCGATAATCGCTTTGATGGTTTTGACATTAACGTAATCGTACTGAGCGACTTCTTCGCTCTCGATGTATGAGATTAAAGCATCCATACGAGCATCTGTTCTGCACAGCTCCATAAATTTGGCTACGCTTACTTCTAATGTTTTTTCTTCCATTGCTTTCCCCTCTCCGAAATGGTATTATTAAGTTGGTTAATTACCTAAGCGCCTGAAGATTTGCCGTCTTTCCCTGGCGCTTATTTTAATATCCGAAGATAACCCATGTTGCGATTCCTAAGACAACTACCAATCCCATCGCAACTACTGTCATAACAGCTGACATTGTTTCTTCTCTATAATTGTTCTTAATTCTTCTTGGCTGTCTCTTGATATCAACTATCTGGATTGCTCTTCTTTGGATGTCGATCATATCGATCTGATTCATTTTTCTCACCTTCTTTCTTAAATGATGAACACGGAATACATCTACTTCTTTCCATGCATCTGTTTCTCTTTTTGCAGTAACTACAATCTCTCATATCACTTCCCTAGCAATCTTCGCCTTTTCCTCATCAGTGATTTTGAGCACCCTTAGGATTTCTCTTAATTCACTGATTCGGATGTTGTCCGGCTGACTCAATCTCTGGTACAGAGTACTCGGTGGGATACCAGTCAGTTTTGAAAGCTTCTGAGTATCAATAGCTGTCATAGTCTTTCCTGACTCAATGATTGCAAGAAGTATTCTGTTCTGCCTTTCCCTGTCAGATATTTTTAATTTTGGCATCTCTTCTCACCTCTCTAGTCTTCATAAGTGCGTGGGATCATATCCTCTGTCATTGCATAGAAATCGCTGAGGTACGCTCCGTCATCTGTGATACTTAAATCAACAGCAACGTTGTTCTCGTTCATCAGCATGATTTTCAACGCGCACTCTTCTCCGATTGTTCTGTTGCCAACAGCTAAGACCTTAAAGCCTTTCAGTGCGTGGAGCTCTTCGGAATCTCCGTTTACTTTTCCATAATTAAGTTTGTTTATCATTGTTTTTCACCTCTCTTGCTATTTTCTATTTCTTCTCCTATACTGTTTCTTACAGGCACTGCCATGCCGAGTAATAATCACAAAAGGAGACTTTGATATGAAACTTAATCCTGATTTAATCCGTGATATTTTAATTGCTGTTTCAGAATCTCTTGTTCCAGACGAATATGGTGATGTTCCTCCCATTTACCCAATTGAATTGACAGAAACAAAACTTTCTCAATATTCCAGGAATGAAACACTATACTGGATTCGCCAATTAATGGATTGCAATATTATAATTAAAGGGAAAAAGTACATTGATGAACCTTTGCCACACATAAAAGACTTATCCCTTGCCGGATATCAATTTATTGAGAATACTTCCAAGCCTGCCATTTGGGAAAAAATTCGTACTCAACTTATTGAAACGGCAATTTCTAATCTTCCCGGCGTCATCCGATATGCAATCGAAGCAGGAAGTGCTCTTATCTCCTAGCGTCCTGACATCCATTTTTAATGACAGTTCTGCGAGACTGTCATTTTCTTTTATGGAAAATTCACATTCCCGAACACCTCTAATGATTGCTCCATCCAAAACAACATGTCCTCCTCTTAATTCGAACAAATGCAATTTCTTCATCTCTCTCACCTCACTTTCTCTTCTGTTTCAAACAGGTAGTCTAATGTCATGTTTGGGAAATATGCATCTCGTACTTTAACACATTCAGCATATCCCCATTCTGATTCGCCATTAAATCTGGAATGAATAGTTCTGTATGACAATCCCAGTAAATTGGCAATGTCAGAACGCGAAATTTTGTTTCGTTTCATTTCCGCTTCCAGATTATCAACTTTTACTTCTGGCAACTTTTCTCACTCCCTTCTGCTATAATATTGATGTGGACTGCAAATCGCCTCCATGAAAGGAGGTGGTACTATAAAACGAATTACTTATTCCAAAACATTAGCTGAGAAGTGGATAAAACTTGGTTATAAGATAGTCGCTCTGTCTTATACTGGTTGCTTCGGAGAAACTCCGTTAGCATTCCACCTTGAAAAAGAGCTTTAATGTTCCAGTAACTATCAACCTTTCTCCAATGCAGTCCGCATTTTCAAATTGCGCAATTTCGCAATTCGTATTTTTACTATATTGCATTATTGCGCAGTTGTCAACATATTTTTTGCAATATTTTGCAATTTTCTATTTACTTTCGTTACGCAATATTGTAATATCAATTCAAGGAGGTACAGAAAATGGATCAACGTGCTGAATTATTGAAAAAACTAATGGAAAATAAGAATATGAAAGTTGCAGATATCGTAAAAATATCTGGTCTTCCATATTCAACTGTAAAAGCTATATTGGAACGTGGTGCTGAAAAAGCAGGGTATGTTAATGTTTGTAAGATATGTAATGCTTTAGGAATTACCGCAGATGAATTAGAAAAAATGGTTATAGACAATACTTATCATCCTGCCACTCTCGCCGCCCACTTCGACGGTGAAGAATACACTGAGTCTGAAATGGAAGAAATCAAAAACTTCGCTGCGTTTGTAAAGAACAGAAGAAAATAAAACATTTTTATTGGATAGATAAACGGATATGCTGTAGTGGGAGGTGCTATACATATGAACACATACGAATGTTTACAAGACGAAGCCTGCGGGGACGGTATAGATGTTATAGATTATACATTTCACAGTGATCGAATAAAAGGATTGTATTGTGACGGTACTGTCGCAATCAGAAAAGATATGAATACAGTTCAAAAAGCCTGTACACTGGCTGAAGAACTTGGACATCACCACACATCCGTTGGTGATATTATAGATATAAATTCCGTACAAAACCGTAAGCAGGAACGTCAAGCCCGATTGCACGGCTACAACCGCCTGATCGGACTTATGGGAATCATCCACGCATTCAATGCTGGATGTCAAAATAAATATGAAATTGCAGACTTTCTGGATGTTACAGAAGAATATCTGGAAGAATGTATCAGCTGCTACCGTGACAAGTATGGAGTATATACTACCGTTGATAACTATATTATATACTTCATTCCGAATCTGGTAGTAGTTGAAATGATGTGATATAGCCTCGTAGGAGATTATAATGTACAGCGTGTGGTGCGCTTAGGAACGGGCTTTCCAAACAAAGGAGAAACACATGGGATTAGGGGATATTTTCAAAATCAAACAGTTCAAAACACAGATTGCTGAATTAGAACAAAAAAATCAAATTCTCGCCAGAAATAATCAAGATCTACAGCATGCTACAACAGCACTCCGCGAAAAGCTTTCTGAAATTGGAGGATTTGATTACTATAAAGTGAAATCAATGACAGCGCAATTAGAAAAAGAATGTGCTGATACAGTAGCTAGAAACCAAGATTTGCAAAATGCAATATCTGAAAAAATACTTCAAAGCAATCGCATTGAAAAGCAAATAAAGACTCAGACAAATAAACTTGGACGTTCTAAAGAATTAGTTAAAGCCATTAGTTATTGTATAGATAACTTTTTTAATTATGATCCTGCAATTAATTCTCTAAAATTAGGGGAAAAGGATTTAAATGACTTAGAAGAACTTAGTCCATCAGTGATTTTAAAATTACATTGCATGGATGTAAAAGATCTTCGTAAAGCTTATCGACAAAACGATAAGCAAATCACTGAATTATTAGATAAATATTCCTCTCGATATACCACGAAAGCAAATCAAGCTGTTTATAAGCTTATGGTAATCGCGCTGAGAGCTGAGTTACAAAATATTTTATATAATTTAAAATTTGATAAACTTGATAAGTCGATTGAAGACATTAAAAATGTTACTCAGAAATATTTAAAAATTGCCGGAGAGGGAAACCAGAGTATTGCCGGTACGCTTACAAAGTTTATAGGCGAAATAGAATATCTCTTTATAAATGCTGCAAAAATAGAATACAACTATTATGTGAAAAAAGAGCAGGCTCGCCAAGAACAACTTGCCATTCGTGAACAAATGCGTCAGGAAGCCGAAGAGCGAAAAGCATTAGAAGCTGAACGAAAGAAAGTGGAACAGGAAGAATCAAAATATCATTCAGAAATTGAAAAATTAAAACTTCAACTTGCAGAAGCAAAAGATGACGAACTCGAAAAATTGAATGCGCGTATCCTTGCCCTTCAAGCTCAGTTGGCAGACGTTATTGTAAAAAAAGAAGAGATTTCTACTCTTGCTAATGGAAAAGCCGGAAATGTTTACGTGATTAGTAATCTCGGTTCTTTTGGCGAAAATGTATTCAAAATCGGAATGACCAGAAGATTGAACCCGCAAGATCGAGTAGATGAACTTGGAAACGCTTCTGTTCCATTCCGTTTTGATGTTCATAGTTTCATTTTCTCTAATGATGCTGTAGGATTAGAAAATAGATTGCATACCTTGTTGGACGATAGACGTGTTAATAAAGTAAACATGAGAAAAGAATTTTTCAATATTTCTCTCGATGAGCTTGAGCAAATCGTTACTGAAACTGAACCTACTGCCGAATTCAATAGAACTATGGCTGCTGAAGAGTTCAGACAATCACAATCAACCACAGAAAACTATTCGTCAAATTTTAATTATGATGAAGAGGATGAATAAATAAAAAATCCCGGTGCTGCGAACACCGGGAAATGAATAACAATCTCCGGAGAGATACATCATTCACTGACAATGAATATTGTATCATCTTCGGAGCAGTCAATCAATCAGAACTGTTGTTCTATTGCTAGGCTGTTATTTTTATACCATTTTTTATAAAAAGGAGATGATTGTATGGCAACAGCTAAGAAGTTACCTTCCGGATCATGGAGATGTCTGGTATTCTCACACTATGAAAATGTGGTGGATAAGGATGGAAAACCAGTTATTGATCCGAAAACAAAAAAGCAGAAGCAGAAAAGAATCTATGAATCATTCACCAGTGATCTTCCGGGTAAGCGTGGAAAGCAGTCAGCTGAAGCACAGGCTGCACAGTTTCTCGCAGAAAAGGACCGGAAGAAACGTCCTGAGAACTGGACTGTAAAAGAAGCGTTCACTAATTACATTAAATTAAAAGAGAATGTGCTGTCTGAAACCACATTGCGTGGATATGAAACAATCGTAAGGAATCAGATAAAGCAAATCGAGAACATAAGCCTACGTAAGCTGTCCCAAGAGGACGTGCAAGCGTGGGTAAATGCAATCTCAATAAAGTTATCACCTAAGACAGTAAAGAACGCTTATGGACTATTTACGGCTGTCATAGGGATGTATTCTCCTGGAACGATATTTAGAGTCACGTTACCAGCTCCAAAGGACTTTGACAGATATGTTCCATCTGATGAGGACATCGAGAAGTTGATCAAGTACATCGAAGGAACTGAAATGGAAAAGGCTGTGCTCCTTGCAGCGTTTGGAAGTCTTAGACGTGGAGAAGTGTTTGGTCTAACAAAGGAAGACATCACTGGGAACTCTATTCGGATCAGAGAGACACGTGTACGTGGTAGAAAAGGAATCGTGACCAAAGGACCTAAGACACAGAGCAGTTGTAGGCATGTGATCATGCCGGAATTTGTAATCAGAAAATTTGATGATATTGAAAGTGGTCCGCTTGTTGAGATGCACCCGGAAGACTTGTCCAAGAACTTCAAGAAGGTGCTACGCTCTGCCGGTATTCCAGAGTTTCGATATCATGATCTCCGTCACTACACCGCATCCATCATGCATGCGCTTAATATTCCGGATCAGTACATCATGAAACGTGGTGGTTGGAAGTCTGACAAGGTGCTCAAAAAAGTATATCGTGGTACTATTGAGTCTGAGGAAAAGAAGTTTACTGACAAGATAAACGAGCATTTCACTCAAATCATGCAACACGAAATGCAACACGAACCGAAGAAAGCGTGATAAAACCGCCACTTTTAGCGTTTTTCATTTGGGTTCGATTCCCGCCAGGTCCACTTTTCAATGAAAGTGTGAATTTACAACGAATGCGGGATATCCCTTATAAATCAAGGGTTTCCCGCATTTTTATTATTTAGAATCATTCTAGTATATTATAAATATTTCAGTTATTTTAGAATCCTATGCAACACGAAATGCATCAAAATGCAACACGAAATCAGATGATACAATATTCATCCCCGGAGCCTGCAGTTCCGGGGAATTTTAATTTATATATCGAAAATCCCCAGGCTTTAGCCCAGGGATTTTCCTAATTAGGTGTAGAACGCCTGTGTGCTCTTACATTTGTTCCATCACTTCTTTTATACGATTTTACAGTTACAATTTTCTTGTTTTGTACTCCTCGTACACTTGATTTTGTCTTTGCCATTTTATCTATCTCCTTATTTCAAAATAAAACAGCATATCGGCCAGCTTATAGCTGTCAGTCATTTATTAGTAATACACGTGTCTTGTTGCTTCTGGTTCTGGTCCTGGACCAATCCAGATAGGAAAACCGCGTTTTCCATAGTCACGTGCATAAATTTTAGTACCATCAGGTAACTTCCTTGACGCTCTAAAAATGTACATACGTATCTCCTCCTTTCGACATTTCCACTTGCCAAAAGGAACTATACCATGCTATACTGAACTTGTTCAGAGAAAAGTATAACTGGCCGAAGCTAACAATATAGTTTCCTTTCGGTAGTGCCAAGCACTTTGTGTGCTTGGTTTTTCTATATAAAAAGCATTTCTGCTTGTTTACTCTGTTATTATGCAACTTCAAACAAATCTATTATTTCTGCTTCATATTTGCGATAATTTTTTCCATGTTGACGTAACCATTTACAATAGTAGGAATACGCATTCTTCGCTGCTTCATAGCTAAGATCAAAGTAATTCATTATATTCCATGTACTTATTTTTCCTGGCATATTATGAATCAACGGTGGTGGTGCCAAAGCATATTTAGCAAAAAAATTTGCCTCCAATTCTTCCTGTCTACCATCTTTTATATGTCCTAGCCAAAAATGCCCTATTTCATGCATGATTGTATGATTAATTCTCCCATAGGAATTACAATGGTCATTATAATAAATAATCCATTCTCCGACCTTTTTCTCAACTGAAAATCCATCTTGACTTATTTCCATAGCAGCTTCCGCTTTTTCTTCTGTCAATGCAGAGTATGGAATAATCTTTAATCCCATCTTAATAGCTACCTCAAATGCATTTATAGGAATACAACGTATATCATATTCAGCAAATAATGATGCTATTGTCTCTTTTATCTCCTCATATTGTTCATTTGATAGTTGCATAAAACCTCCTATTCATCTCTCATCAAAATGCGAATCAAATCATATCTCTCATCTTTCGACATTCTACATGCGTTACGAGCAATCAACATTTTCACTTCATCGTATTCATTATTATATCCAATGTCGTTGCTCTCTTTCCGTAAAAGATCATCTGTCGTTGTTCCTAACGCATCTGCTATTTTTGTAAGATTTGCTCCTCTTGGTACTCTGTCACCATTTACATAATGCGAAATTGATGATTCTGTTATTCCTGTCTTTAGTGACAATTCTTTTTGGGTCAATTTCTGTTGAGTTAGCAGTTCCGTTATCCGACTTGCCATATTCCTCATCATAACGCTCCTCCATATTGTATATCCTTCTCAGTGTTCTTCATTTATCATTATACTCAAAATTATCGTTATGTCAATCGTATTGTTTAAAATTATCATTAAAGTGATAATTTTATTGGATCAGATACAAAATATCACAAGTAGATCTTACTGGATTTTTGTTTTATATAACTAACTAGAATCTCACATATTTTCAACTATTATTCAGCCAATCAACTCATTCAACCCATGCCTGGAACTTATCCACGAATCTCTTCTTATCCCCTGCATAGCCATCTGCGCCATTACTTTTCAAGGTGTCAATCTGCTCACCGTAGAAGTTAGAGTTATCTCTAACAGAAACTCTGTAGTGAACCATCTGGTACTCATATCCTTCCGGTGTAATGTAGTACAGTTCAACTGCGAGAATCTCTGAACCATCTCCGAGGATTCCATTCTTCTTATCATTCAGATCATAGCTGTTTCCAAATGTCAAATATGGAAGCCATCCATTAGCCTGTGTATAGACACGCGCCCTAATGCTTCCCTTGCTTACCTTAATAGCAAGCCATCTGATTGCAATGTTGTCTCTCGCTCCCGCCCAGTCAATCTTATTGACTACTGGTGGTAGCCATCTATCAGTGAAAGCCTGGTATGTAATATCGACCTGTCCTAAGTCTTTCTTTTCTACCGGCTTAGATGTTGCTGACGGTGTAACAGGCTGAACACTTCCACCAAATTCCATATAACAATAGTTGACATCTACTCTTCCACTGACTCCATCTACCTGTCCATCAGAAGAATACTGCCAAATAGCATACTGACCATTATATGTATCTTCCGGAAGATTCTTGTATCTTGCCATCCACTCAACATACTTTCCACGAACGTTGCCAAGATAGTTGTTGAACCAGCTCAATGAAGCGTAGATTCCCGGAGTATATCCAGCTGCTTTAAGTCCTTCACAGACAATCTCGCAGCATCTAGGAGCATAGTTCTGCGTTCCCAGCTCTTCCACATCAAGGAAGATAGGCAACTGGAATGTATGACCTTTGATTAATCTCAAGATATGGTCAAGTTCGCTCTGTGCCTGTCTGTCACAAGTCGCATAGCTATACAGATAGACTCCCACTGGAATTCCAAGTCTTTCACATTCAGCAAGATTACGGATCCACTGCTTATCATCCTGTGATGCGATATTGTCTCCGTAACCACATCTAAGGATAGCTCCGGCACAACCAGACGCTTTGACTCTTTCCCAGTTGATAACTCCGTTATGATAGCTAACATCAATAATAAGTTTACTCATACCAGCCACCTTCTTTCAGTTCTGCTTTCTTCTGCTCGATCTCCGCTGCGTGTTCCTCTGCAAATTTTTCCATAGTTTCCAGTGATGTTCCCTCATTGTCAGAGATTTCTTTCGCTGAAAGTCCGTAGGCAAAACTCTTGATAATTTCTTTGATAGTCTGTTCTGTCATGATTACTCTCCTTTTTGAGATCCGTTCACCTTTCCATCATCCAAAAGGTCTTTGACTCCCTTGAACCATTCATTAATCACTTTCACCAGCATATCCTCGGTAACGAATATACGGAGCCACTGAGGTAACAATCCTCTTGCCTGGTTCACAACATACTTTAATTTCTGTTTTCCCTGACTGGATCCATTGTACATGTGTTCCGCTTTCAGGATCAGCTGGTACACGTCCTGACGGATTCCGTCAAATCCCTTCATCTTTGCATACTGATATGTAATTACAATCGTAATGACTGCAAGAACTAAAAGAACCGCTACTAAAACCGGTAACGGCATTTGTGATAATGTGTTTAATAATTCCATATTCATTCTCCCTTCTGTTTCAAATGTAGTTCATCAATTTCCTGTTTCATTTTTGTTACCATTCCATTTCCACCTAATTCATGGTATGCTTCATACATCTCGCAAAAATTCTGGTATGCATAAGATGGAATGTATCCAAGTCTCATGTACTTGGCATGGTATTCGATCAACTAACTGTACGCGCAATAGGAGCATTGTGCCTTTACTGTTTGCATCTCTGTCTTTCTTCTGATTTTTTAACAGCCACACGATATACCCCAAGAGAATCGGAAGCACTATCGTGTAAGTCTGAAAAAGTAGCTCTTTCATTCTGCTCTCACTTTCTTGTCATTATTGTTTTGAGTATAAAAATAAGACCTTTCGGTCTTGCTCTGATTTCCATGTATTTACCTCTTCTTTGCCCAACAAGGGCAAGTTGTTGTTAGCCTGCCCTCGTCTGCTTAGTTAATTGGATTTAATTCGCAACTGTTTTGCAATTTCAATATGATTCTTTTGCTTGCCTAACTCCAACAATTCCTTTGTGCTGTATTGCTTTTTATTTCCAACAGTTCGTCCGGCACTTGCACTTCCAATCATTTCATCTGTTGCGAGGACGGCTTGAATTGTGTTGTTTTCCATTGCTTTCCTCCTTTTAATGCAATTTAATCGGCTGTATACATAAACATAAAATATTTTTGATTATCAGCTACGCATTTACATATTAAACGGTCAAAAGCTTTAGACATTGCTGAATAGCATATCGCTGTTGGATGACCATAATGTTGATTTTTTAAGTAAAAATCAGATGTAAAAAATGGATCTGATAATTGAACTATATAAGGTATTTTAAAATGGTTTGCGATTTCGATAATAGCGTCGTTAAATTTTGGAGAAGCCGCATAATTGAATGCAGTAGTAAACATTATAATTTTAGCTTTAGGAGCGTGTGCTTTAATTGCGTTTATAATTTTTCCATAATTGCCATAAAATGTATCTGACTGCTTTTCAATATCTGTCACACTACCTAAATACGCTTCTTTAAGCGAAAGGAAATCGTTTATCCCTAGCACTAAATAATAAGCGTCTAAAGGTTCTGTACTTTTTAACAACGAAAGCCCTCTAGTTGACTTTAGCCATGTTCTTGTTGACAGCCCGCCCTCGCTAAAATTAACACACTGAGTACCCATTTTTCTAGCCATTATCTGCCCCCACGAGATGCTGTAATTATCTAACGGTTTACCTTCAAGGTTATAGACTTCTCCGCTTGCATAACTGTCACCGACAACCCCAAACTTTTTAAATAATGAAAGAGAAAAATAATCATTAACATTTCTTGACGGGTCTAATTTATCAATATTTGCACCGACCTTACTAACACTATCCAGTACGTTTAGTGATAAATTAGCACTAGAGTATTTAATATTAGTACCGGATAAGACAACGTTTATTGTGTTTTCGCTAGAATACACATACTCTTCCAGGTTACTTGACTTACTTATGACTAGCGGTTTAAAGCTATTACCTATTTTTTGAGAAATCATAGCTACGTTCTTTTCATATCCAAAACCCTTAAATATTAGTTTCGTGTTTGGTGGTAATGTTATCACATCACTAATAAAATATCCTTTAAGGTCAACGACAGCACCGTTATGTGCTATATACTTGTTATTTACAGTATTAACACTAATCTCAATATCTTTTGTCAAACCATATTGAGTATTATTTTCTTTGATTATAGGGGCTATCATTCCAGGGATATAGTCTGTAACTACAATCGTACCTTTGATATATTTCACAGACCCTTTATACCCTGAAAAAGCGTATTTAGTTGTTTCATCTGTGGTATATGTGTATTCTTGTATTTCACTGGATTGGCTACCGATTAAAGGGATATATTTTCCATTTTTGTATTTAGATATCATAGCTATGTTTTTTAGATATCCTCGCCCTTTATATTTAATTTTTGTGCCTGCGGCTATCTCAAACGGTTCGCTTGTAATAGTGCCATTCAGCGCTACTTCTACTCCATCGCCTGATACAAAAACACCGTCTTTCCATACTAATTTTGAAGCAATGTCTAAATAAAGTCCTGTTTCACCAAGTTCATCACTTAGAGTTTTTACCTGACCTCTAACTGCGTCACCTGCTGTTGGATACGCTTGTCCCTCATTAAAACCACTCGCAGGAACTCTAATGTCAATTAACTCTGCATCACCTGTTGTACTGCCCTCTCCCAATTTTGTGAGCTGATCGATTCTTGCACGTTCGGTCGCAACTTCTTTTGACAATTCACTATCTTTTTCAGTCATCGTCTGCTTGATCGAATGTATTGCACCTTTTAATGTCCCATCCCCTATCCCCGATATATCTGTTTTTCCAATGACTTTATTTACAATGCGTTTCAACCCTTCCAGGTCTAAAAACTTCTTCATATCGCTCCTCCTTGATTATCAGTTAAACATTGCGTCAATCTCAGAATTTGAAATCACTTCTACTTTGAATACGGATCCAAGTGAATCCCATTCAGTCCCGTTCCATGCAACATTCATCCCTTCATTACCATAAGAACTTGCTGCTTCGATGTTATATACCTCTCCTCTTTTCGGATTCTTAGGAAGTTCGTTCTCTGTTGCAACAGATCCTTTGTATTTATACACGTCTGTGATATCTGTTTTCTTTACATATTCTGATGCTGCACCGAATCCATCCAATTTCTTTTTATCCGTTGCAGACATAAGACCATGAGCACTCTGTGTTACATCACTGTAAGTTGTATTATCCGGTGTCTGCCATGTTCCATCTGCTCTCAGGTACTTCATCTGAGATCCTGCTACTGGTGTTGGAACGAGACCTGCTTTCCCTCCTGCTGAGCCAGATGCACCCTTCATCTCTTCATATTTTGTATCCGGTGGAACTTCCCATGTTCCGTCTGATCTCAGATATCTGTTTGCAGTTCCTGCTGTTGGTGCTGGCACAAGTCCGGCCTTTCCTGTTTCTGTTGTAGATGCCGGAGTCATTGGAGCATATGTCGTATCCTTGTCTTCACCCCAGGAAGCTGTTCCATCTGAACTCCATCTAAGAATCTGTCCTGCTTTTCCGCCAGTAGGAATGTGCTTATTTCCAGGTGTGTTCGGATGACTGTATTTGTTTGCTCCCGCTTCAATATTATCCAGTTTTTCTTTCAACGATGCGGTGAAGTTTACATCCGTCAGCATCTTTCCCTTTTCTTTATCTACTTTACCGTTCAGAAGTCCTTTAATCTTTGTTACAATATACAGCGCGCCTGCCTGATCTAAAAATTTTCCCATTTTTTTGTCTCCTTCTAAAATTGATCCATTTAAAATAATTGCTGAAAAATATAATCGATTTCCTCAAGTGTCATTGCATCTTTTTCGTTCAATGCTCCGATTTCCTCGCAACTATATGTCGGCTTCTTATTATTCTTCGCCCAGTCCGGAACTGTTGGATCAATCTCCTGCATATTTCCTTGTATCACTGTTCCATTCAGTTTTGGACGGTTTTTCAGCTTTTCATAATCGTTCTCATAGATTTTTTTCGATTCCTCTACTTTTAATCTGATTTCTTCCTGCTTTGATATTTTCAGATTTGCTTTGACACTTTCCTCTTTCATTCTAAGATGAATCATTCAATCACCTCTAGTATAATAATGATGTAGTCAATCAAGACTACTTGGTTAATAAGTTTCTATAAATCAGATAACAGAAGAAGGGGTTCTTCCTTCGTCAGATGTTATCCGTAATAATGATCATGTCTGACGGTTCCTGATAGACACCAGATAAAACATAAGGTATTATCTCTTAGGATAGGACAAAGAATGTTCACCTCCTTGGGAAGTCACTCTTGTGACTGATACCTACAATGAAGTCAATTAGTCCATTCGACAGGGTTTTATGTTTTAGCTGGTTGGGAGCCGGAAGGCCATACCCGAATAACACGCTAGGTTGTGTACCTGCCAGATTGGAAATGGATTCCTATCAGAAAGGAGCTATTGCTCATGTCAAACAAAGTTATCTTTAATCTCGATGATTTATTCATCTCTGTTGGTATTGATGTCGGTGCTGACTTCTCCTGGATGTCTATAGCACTTCCAAACCAACAATTCGTAGGAAAACCTTACAAAATCCTACATAACAGTATTGATTCCCTTACAACCGCTGTTTCTAAAATAAAAGAAGCAGAAGAGTTGTATTCTTTGGAAAGTCGCATTTTCCTCGAATCCACGGGAATTTATCATTACCCACTCTTCTGCTATCTTCGTGATAAGGGTTTTAACTGCTCTGTTATTAATCCTATCATCACTAAGAATAGCACAAACATCAACATACGAAAAGTACATAATGATCGTTTTGATTCTAAAAAAGCTGCTTTGGTTGGTTTGAAACCTGATTTAAAGGTTTCACTTATGCCTTCAGACCTTGCTCTAAACTGCCGTAACCTATGCCGTGAATACTACGATTTAATGGATAATCGCAGTGCCTATGTGAATAAGCTTCAGGGTGAATTACGCATGGTGTTTCCACAGTATCTTGGCATCTTTTCCAAGGTTACTATCAACACTTCTCTTACATTATTGGAGACTTATACCTCTCCATCAGCTTTTCTTAAAGCAGACAAGCAAGAGATTATTGATATCATCAAATCAACAGCTCGCTTTGGACTTACATATGCTCAAAATAAGTATAATGCCATAATTCAGGCGGCAACTGATGCAAATCAGTTTGGTTACATCATAGACAGCAACATCAAGCGTATTCGCCTTTATATCAGCTTCATACGTAAATATGATGAAGAAATCAACAACATTCTTGAATCGCTCCATGAGCTTGTTGATGCTAATGAAGATGCCGACTTTGTCAAGCAGATTCATTTGATTGAAACATTTAAAGGTGCTGGTTTCTTGTCTGCTGTATCCATCATGGGTGAGATTGGTGACTTTTCAGCATTTTCAAAACCAAAACAACTTTTCGCTTATTTCGGTCTTGATCCGGCAGTAAAACAATCCGGAAAATTTGAAGGTTCCAAAGTTCAAATGTCTAAGCGTGGTTCTGCCATAGCCAGACGTGTTATTCACACGTTAACCTTACAAAGCATCAGTATCTCCCGTAATGGAGAAGCTAAAAATCCAGTTCTTCGTGAGTACTACCTCAAGAAATGTGACTCAAAACCAAAGCTCGTGGCAATGGGAGCTGTTTCACATAAGGTATGCAATATGATATTTGCAATACTCAGAGACAACAAGTCTTTTGAAATCATCACTCCACAGGAGCATATCAAACAATACAATGCTTCCAAATGCGACATGGCTGCATAAAATACTGTACATCCAACGAATCAATATCTTTCAAAAGAACGATATTTTCACCAAGGGGGACGTCTACCCTTTTTTAGCCAGAAAATAAGAGCAATTTTTTTCATTTAACTATTGACATTTATTAGCTGGACTTCATTTAACACATCCTGTACTGATGCTGAGATAATATCCGTTGCTATTGCATTTCCAACGTCATCTACTGCTCTGAGCTGAATCTGTACCTTTCTGTCATTTCTAAATTCAAGAGTTTCTTTTTGTGTAAGTTGAAATCTGATCATATTTTCTTCAATTGTTAAGTCATCCTTGTTTTTATTTATCTCGATAATCCCTTGTTTTAATGTGATAACTATAGTCTTATAGCTTTCAATGTTATCGCATCCATCCAAAGTCAACTCGATCCACGGGGTGGTTCCTCGCCGCATTTTCATTTCTCCTTCCGGTAAATCGCAGTATCGATTTCTTCATTTGTGATAGGTACAATATTATTCACTGCTCCTTCAAGTTCTCCTGTTTTTGTCAAAATCTGTTCGACCAGCGTCGGCTGTTCTTCCACTTCCTCATCTGGAAATCCCATTGAATCAGAGCATTTCACTTTTTCTTTGAAGGAAATCAAAGACTTTTCCTCATTGATCACGCGGATCTGCAGCTCGTTCATTCCAGCCTCAAAAAAATCAGCTCCTGGCTGAAAGCTGATCGTGTTCCCGGAAATATCACACAGCAGAGAGTTTGGTTTCTTCATCGATCTGTGATATGCATAAGCTACTGCTGCAGCTGTGACCGGAAGGTTGTAATCCCGGACTGTAAACTCGAAGGAAATAGCATCCGTCCCCTTTGTAACTTCGATTGGAATCTTGATTGTATTTCTAAGCACGTAGACATCTCTTTTGATCGTATTCATTTCTTCCATCCTTTCCTGTCTCTTCTATTTTCTGATCTTTCCTTGCTTATCCCGGTATCCAGCGGACGATGCTGAGTCCTTGCACCGGTGCAACTCCACCTCCCGGATACCTCAGTACATACTGCCAAGGATAGTTGTAATATCCGTGCACATGGATTTCTTCACCGGTCTGATCTCCTGTCTGGCCACCCGTGACTCCGCCGTGCTCGTTTTGTGATGCACCGACAAGCTGACTGTTGCCAATATACATTTCTGTATGGCTCCCTGGTTTGAGAAGTACATCCCCACAAACCAGTCCCGCCCCTGTTGGCAGATTGATCTGCGAGGTCACATCTTCGAACCCTGCATCAACGAAAACATCATACATGGATCCGGTTGCTGGTGTATATCCCGGTCTCGTATTGAGTCCTGCATTGTAGTATGCCCAACAAATAAGGGACGAACAATCGTAATCCGGTCCGTCCCTGTGTGTCTGATCGTAGCCATGGCTGTCATCGTTTGCAATATTGATTGCCCACTGAACTGCCTTTTCTATGACCTGGCTTCCTTCTATGCTTTTCTTTAAAAAATTGTACCACTTAGTTGCCGCAGCCCTTCGTTCTGCTTCCACTTCCACACCAGCTCGTTCAAAATTCTTTAAAAACGCACTAGCTAACCAATCTGGTGCTGCATTACTCGTCTTGAATCCCCAAAAGGTAATATTGTAATCACTGGTCTCTATCCACTGCCCGGCCTCGACTGTTTCCATATCAATCCAATAAAGCTGCCCTTTCGGATCTGTAATAGAATAACCGTTGGCTGCTGCCCAATTTGTATAGTTTGTGGCCGGCGTCCACTGAACCAACCCGAAACCTCCACTGTAGTTTCCTTCCTTTAGACTCTGCCATAGTCCTGGATTGATGTTGGACTCCTTTTCCATGTTTCCAAGAATTCCTGCAATGGCATTCAATGTCCATCCCTTTTCAGTAAAATAGTTATATACTTCGATTGCATTTCCTCTCATCTGAGACTCTGTCAGATAAAAGTTTCCTATTGTCCATCCCATTTAAAAACTTCCTTCTTCTGTTTTCCCACCGACAATATATCCATTTTTGACATTCACGTAAGTTCCATTTGAGAAAACCAATCTTCCTGTCTTTGTCCCATTTATTTGCGGGATCTCTGTACACTCAATTCCTCCATCTTTCGATAGTTTCATCAATTCATGAACGGTAGCAGCATCTCCTTCTGCTGTTTTTTTACTAGAATATCCAAAAACAAGCATATCTTCCGTGTCGCAATAAACTCCAATTCTTTGCTTTGCGTTCAAATCATCCCCTATTGCTAATGATCCTATACTACCAACATAGTCCCCTTCTTTCTGCCAACTATAAATATTAATTCTATTATTTTTAATATCCACAGACTTCTTTCCATTATCCGTTATCTGTTGAAAAATTCCTGACAATAACATCTTTCCATTATCGAGATCCCAATAAGATTTGCCCAATCTATCTTGTATTTTTCCTGTTACAATCAAATCTGCAATAATCCCTGCTGCAGTAACGGCTGTCCTCCAAATCCATTCCCCGTCTTTTCTTTCCTTTGCCAACCTCAGTCCCTGTGTTCCGGCTTCCATTGCGCCGTAAAGTTCCGAATTCTGATCCAGATCCTCGATCAAATATGCAACGGAATCTGTTCTCTTGGCTGCTGTTGATTGCGCATGCAGAAATGCATTCAGCGTATTGATTGCGCCGTAAACCTGCTCAGCAATAACAGTTCCATCAGAACGAATTGCCTGATCGACACAATCAACTGCTGAATAAGCCTCATTGAAGAAATTATACTCAGTATCACCGATTGTAACCGTACTTACTCTTTCCAAAATACAATCATAAGTAAGCTTTGTAGCTCTTGCATCAATCATAATTCCAAGGTCATAGTTAATGCAGTGAACAGTATCCCCTAATGATACTTTCTCGAGATTTTTAAAGTCTTTGTATTCATCTGTCTGTGATAGGTCTACCATGCTGCAAGTTATAGATATTGCTGGTTTATCAATTCCGTTTAAATACTGTTCTTCACATTTTTTCTTCAATTCCTCTCGCAGCTCTTGGAGTGTACTACATACAATTACATCATCCTCAGCATCCCCTTCCGCATCTTCTTGTAACCGGACATCATCAAATTTCATTTCTTTCGTATAGATTTTCGCATATTTATTAACCAATGGTGAATCAACCCATGGATGATCTGTATCCAATGTATATCCATTATAAGCAACCGGGACTATACGTGTTACCACGTTTGTATAGTCAATCTGCTGCTCAATCTCTTCCATATTTTTCCCATATCGAATTTCCACTCCACGATCTTGACCAATCCGATGATTGACTATAACTTTATAGTTATCATACAGAATCTCGCCACCCCACCGTTGAAGAAAGGTTGGACTAGAACTTCCATTAATAGCATCCATCAAATTCCTGCGAACAAAATAAGCGGTAGAAACAGATGTAATGTCTGACTCCCCACTATATTTTGACTCTTTCATCAGAATATCCAATGCTTCCTGCCCGCTCTTTTCTTCAGGTCTTTTATCGACAATAAAGCAATCATCTGCACTGTCAAAAAAAATCGGGTATGCTGTAACTTCTATTGTATCTAACGTTCTTTCTATCTCACAGATACGAAACAACTGTTTTTCTCCAATAAATGTAGACGCTGAGATGATACCTTCCTCTTCAATTCCCTTCCAACGTCCTTCATCATCTTTAGGGTGTTTCAAATTCAAAGTCCATGAGCCATTTAGTTCACACGTCAATTCACATGATTCTGGATGGAGTACTGTTTCCGCATTTCTTTCAAAATTCTCATTGCCTTTCTTATATGCCTGTATCATAGGATCCTCCAATTAGGGACAACCTTTATTTCAAAACTATCAGTAATTGAAATTGAATTTTCCCCACTCTTCAAATGTATTTTTTCATAGTCTCCTGACACTGCTGTGTTGTTTATATTCTCACCAGAATAGGCAAGCGTAAGTTCTGTATCTATTGTCAGTTCCTTTGTTACATTAGCCAGCATCTTGCACCCATTAACTTCAAGAATACATGTCCCGTTTCCGCTCACCTTATATACTGGACAGCATTCACTATATGGGTTGAAAGCTATTTCTTGTAACTGATATTCATTAGATCCTTCTGCTATATATTCTCCTGGATCACACACGAAAGTCACATCAAAAGTTCCAAACCTCCCGTATGACTTACTCATTTTTTCAACAGTTACCTTCTTTACTTTATAAAACACACCCGGATTATCTGAAAATGATATTTTTTTCGTTGACTCCAGCCAAATCTTCGTTTCCAAATATGCCAGTTCAATCATCTCAAACTCGTTTTCTATATGTAAATGACAAAGAATGGTTGTATCACTATAAGTTCCTGTATGAACCGTTACCGCACCTTTTCTTCCAGGAATTGTCTTTAGTGTCACCTCTTCGCACCCTCTGTCAATTTCCGGATAGGATAAGAATCTCAAATCTCTATCTAATGATGTCCCATTACCATTATCAAAATAATATCTGCTCACTTATCCTTTCACCTTCCTTTTTGATTTTGAATCTTTAGATACCCGTTTAATAACTTCTTTTGTTGTTTTCTTTACCAGTGGAGTTCCATCCACTTCAAATGTGTTATTAATCACAATTGGCACATCTTTCGGTGAATCGCCGCCTGAATCATCTGAATTGGTGTGTCCTAACGAAGTCTCTTCTAGGATTTTCTCCGATTTTCCAGCATCCACAGCAGCCCCAACCTGATACACCGCACGGTCAATACTTTGCCCTATGTCATTAATTGGAAGGTTTTGATCAAATCCTTCTCCCATACCTAATGCCATGTATTTACCGACCTGATCTCTAAATACTGTTGATGGGGAGTGAATACCAAGGAACTTCTTCGCTGCATTCAGTGCACTCTTTGCTGCAGATTTCGCAGCATTTGCAATTGCCCCGGCTGCTCCTGTAATACCCTTTGCAATTCCGCTTACAATATTTTTTCCTATGCTGCTCCAATCAGCTTTAAACGGATTCTTGATCTGAACGATCAAGTTTTTTATTGCCCCAGTTACACTTCCAAATGCCGATTTAATTCCACTGCCAAGACCTTTAATCAGATCCTTACCAACTGAAAATAATTGTAAATGCGTGATCACATTAAAAATAGCACTTACAATTTCTCCGGCATTTTCTATAATCACAGGAATACTGGTAATAATTCCTTCAGCCAGTGCTAGCATTATTTTCAAACCTGTTAAAAGAATCTGTGGCAATAAGGTATCAATATTATCGCAGAATTCATTGATCAGTTTAGGAACTTGTTCAATCAGCATTGGAAGAGAATTTGCAATTCCTTGTGCAAGAGAAACCAGCATATTCAATCCAGCTTCAGCTATCGATGGAAGGTTTGAAACAATCCCCTGTGCGAACGCTAGCAATGCCTGTAAAGCAAGTGGAACCAGTTCCGGTAACTTTGAACTGATTCCATTCATCATGCTTATTAAAAATTGAGAACCAGATTCCATTGCGGTCGATGCATTATCAACAATTCCTTGCAAGAGTCTAGTCAAGATTTCATAAGCAAGCGTTCCTAACATCGGCAACAATTCTGAAATTCCTTGCGCCAATGTCTTCACAATTTGAACTCCTGTGTTAGATATCTGCGACATATTATCTAAAAGGCTCTGGACAAGTGACTGGATAATTTGTATCGATATATCTAATACCTTAGGTGTTGCACCAGCTATACCGGTAAGTAGATTTGCAATAATCTGCCCGCCTGCTTCGATAAGCCCTTCTGTTCCTCCTGACTGAAATGCCTCTGTCAACTGGCTTATTGAGTCCGCTCCTACTTTGACGATGTCCTTTAGCGGAGTCTGAATAGACTCATATATTTCAATGCCAAGTCCTTCAGCTGCACTTCGAAGCAATGCAAGAGCTCCCTGCAAATTATCATTCATGGTCGCTGCCATATCTGCAGATGCACCATCGCAATTTGCTATGGAATTTGACAACTTATTAAAATCATCATCGGATGCATTGACGATGGCAAGTAGTCCAGACATTGCTTCCTGTCCACCGATCGAAGCTGCCATCTGTGCTTTTTGCTGTTCAGTAAGACCTGCAAATGCACCTCGCATATCCACCATAATCTCATTCAGAGATTTCATAGATCCATCGTTATTGGTAATCGACAGTCCCAGTGCAGACATTGCAGACGCTACCTCATCCGTAGGCTTAGCCATTCGTGTGAAGATGGAGCGAAGAGCTGTACCTGCCTGTGTTGCCTTGATTCCGGAGTTTGCCATCAAACCGATTGCTGTAGCACAATCTTCGGCTGAAAATCCAAGTGATCCTGCTACAGGAGCAACATATTTGAACGTCTCCCCCATCATAGAGACATTTGTGTTTGCATTAGATGATGCTTTCGCCAATATGTCAGCGAAATGAGTGGAATCTTTTGCCGAGAGTCCAAATGCAGTCAAAGCATCCGTAACAATATCTGACGTAGTCGCAAGGTCTTCACCTGACGCAGCTGCCAGGTTCATAATGCCTTCGATGCCGTCCAGCATATCTCCGGTCTTCCAGCCAGCCATAGCCATGTACTGGAATGCCTCGGCTGATTCTGTGGCTGAGAACTTTGTCTTGGCTCCCATCTCCTTGGCTTTTTCGGATAACGCCTGGAGCTCGCTTCCAGTTGCTCCGGATATTGCGGAAACCTTACTCATTCCCGCTTCGAAATCTGAGCCAACTTTAATTGCCGCCGCGGATCCCGCTCCAATCGCAGATGCTACTCCAGCAATTGCTCCTCCAAGAATGGATAAACCACCCTTAGCGATCGAACCAAGTTTTCCTATTCCGGATTTAAAACCGGACTCATCAAGTTTTGTATCAAAATTCAAGTGGCCATCTGCTGCCATACTATCACCCTTTCCTGGTAAATAGCACGGCTCACAGGCTCACTAATGCTTTATTATCACCTCAAATTCTTGTTTGCAAAATTTACATTTCATAAAGACTCCACTACACACTGCAGTATCGTCATAAATCAGAGCCGACTTTTGACAGTACGGACACTGATACCATTTCCGTTCCAGCGGAGGCTTTTTAATTTTATGTAAATGCATTTCCGATGTCTTCATCACTGACATATTCCTCCTCCGGTATCGTGATACTTCTACGGATTTTCAATATCTCCCTTCTTTCCTTCTTGTCCATCTTGCTCACGTCACAAGTCCGCCAATAAATACGCTTCTTGATCTGACTTTCTTCGCTCAGACCATCCAGAAGCATCCGGAATTCCCACCAGTGCATGTACGGCACTGATAGGAGATCAATCTGATACTCTCTCCGGAATGCAGATATGATATAAGGAGCATCCTGCTCATAATAGATAGCTTTCTTTGCTCTCTGCTCTTCATATTCCACTTCTTCTGACTCTTCTTCTGAATTCGCTTCATCTGAAGATATGTCCGGAAACTCAGTACCTGATAATGACAGGAAAGAGGTTATGGCATCCATTGCCTCCTCTATCCCATCTTCCGTGTATAAGTCTGGAACTTCTTCCAGGAACATCTCCGAAAGGAATTCCAACTTAAATTCTGGAGGTATGTCCGATTTCAGCATATCGGAAAAGCGTATCCACTCCCGGAAATCCGTAATAACTGGATATTCTCTCCCATTAATCTCTAATGCTTCTGGAAGGCCCTCATAAAATACATTCATTATTTTTTCGCTCTTCTCTGCGCACGATTTGGTTTGTATTTATTGATAATTCTCGCACGTTCCGCATTATTGGATTTTGCCTGCGTTGAACAGATTTCAAGGAATTCACCATAAACTCGATCTGTTGTCAGAGTATTAAATCTTCCCCCAAATAGTTTTTCTGAAACGCCTTCGCCAAGAATATTGTCAAACAGATGATTGAACATCTCACAATATCCCTTTGTGATCTCAGAATTTCTTCCAACTTTCTGCAGAGCTTTTTCTTCTTCTGCCATCTCATCAAAGGCTTTCTCATACTTGACCTGGAATTCGTAATCGGACATATCAATTTCGACTTCCACCTCTACATCATCAATTCCATGTAATACATACTGGCTCATAGGCTCACCTCTTTCTTATCTTTTTACGCCGGCACGGATCCAGCTGTAAATGTAATAGTCTGCCACTCATCTGCAGTCGTTGCATAGCCTTCTGTGATCTCTGATACTGCTTTAAAGTTTCCGGAATAGATAAGGGCATCTGTTCCATCTCCAACGCCATCAGCCACTACGGAATAAGTTCTCTTTCTCGCTGGCGCATTTCCCTTGCCATCAACTGCGAACTTATCCACTGTAACAATATCTACATAAGCGTCTGTTCCGAGTAACTCATCATCTGTGATCTTAGCAATCTTTTCATGTACCGGAGTGTCCGTGTGCCTGTCAAATGAATATTCAACGGCTGGTGCGTAACCAACAACATCTGATGATTCCACATCCATATCCACATACTGCCGGCTGTATTCTTTCGGATTTTTGCTTCCCTTCAATGATGTAAATTTTGTCATTCTCACATAAGATGATCCTTCACCTGTTGCATCCATGAATGACAGTCGCTCACTTCTTTTCACGATTTTCTGTTTAGTAGCTCCCATTTCTATACCTCCTGTTCATATTCTAACTTACACTGTATTTCATACTGTCCAAGATCTGTGTCTAGGTCATACAGGTAGCCTTTCTGCATGACTGTTATGCTCACCGGCGCCTTGTCACCACTTAGTTCCGGCAGGATTCCTTTTATATCCTGCTGCTCAATCCAATCCTCGAACCTTTCATAAAATCCGCTGTTCTCAATCGCTGTTCTGGCATCTCCGTCATAACAATCCTTACTTGTTAATGCAAACTGGAATTGCTTAACACTTCCACCATCTGCATATTTCTTTATCAGAGGATTGCATGGAAGAGCATTGATTGAATACTCCATATTAACCCCAAGATGATCTACATTCACCTTGTAGTCTTTCAGGAACTCACACGTCAGAATATAATCTCGTATGCTATCTATAATCGGTTTATATTTTTCAGCCAATAAACTTCGCTGCCCCCTTTCTGATAGAGTTCAGATGCCCCTTTTTCATAGTCTCAAACCACTTCTTTCGGGTCTTGTGCTCATAATATTGCCGACGGGCATATGGTGCCAGATACTCAACACTTCCACTGCCTACGACCGTCCCAAGAGTTCCTGACTTGATCAAAAATCCTGTACGGCGCGGTGCAAGCGGATTCATAAGTCTCAAACATTCAGAATCTACAAATGCCTGAGCCTTTGAAAAGCCTGCCGATTTTTCCTTGCCGAATCCCGACTTCCACTCAAGTTTGACAGTAACTTTTCCGTTCTTGCCAGTCACGGAATTCAATGTCCCTCTTGGGGTTTCAATGCTGAAGTTTCTTTTTTGAGCCATTTCTACGCCCCTCCAATCTTCCAATGTGGCAGTCCACCGAATCGGTTATCTGACCATGACAATACCTTGCAGTGTCTCAACCGCACATCCTTTAGGTCTGCCGGTCTTTCGATCTCTAGGTCATATTCCCCGATCACAATCTGATCTTCAATCTGGATGGTCCAGTGTTCTCCCGAATCTTTCAGCTTCGCATATTCCTCCGGTGGAAGATACCGATCCGCATTCTCCACTTCTCCTGGGATACGGATCTTATATACTTCTGCACTATTTAGCCCTGAGTCGCTAACAGATGCTTTGTGATCAACATATACATGCACATTTCTGATTACTGTCCGATGCCAGGTGTCAAAACGGGTGAGTGGATCGTATCCCCGGTTATAGATTGTTATCGTTGCATTTGTCAGCACAACAACATCCCACCTTTCTAGATAACCATCCTGTTGGAAGTAAGTATGCAGATGCTACTTCATAAGCTTTCTTTCTGATCAGTTCTTCCAGCGTTTGGCCGTCTTTCTGCTCAACTGCATAAGATACACTATACCCATCATTATTTTCAGACTTAACCGTACCTGTTTCCTGCTTCTTTTTGCAGGAATAATACACATCAGTTACTGCACATACAGCATCTTTTACTGCAGTATTTTCAGCTGCAAAAATATCTCCTCGAACATATGTTAGCTTTCTGATATAAGCCTCTGCTCTGCGCTCAGCAGCAGGATACTCATTTTCTGGAATATCACCGCCGTACTGATTCATGTAATAAGAATACTCTACATACATTTTTTACTCCTACTCTCCCGCTTTCAGGACTGCAAATGGACATCTCTTTGTCTTGTCTGTCTTAAGAGCATTGATTGGGTTTGGAATCTCCCATCCGAGACGCATTACAGCACGAAGTGCAACCATATCGTTCTGCATAAGATTGTATGCGATGGTTCCGTCCGTATTCTGGACAACACCTTCTGTGAACAGCTTAAATGTAATATCCTGACGGATAGAATATACAAGCTGCGAGAAATCTCCGGAGATCATGAGAGCTTTTGATTTATCAAACGCACCGTTGTTTGGGAAGTTCATTGGGGATCCATCAAGTGCATACTGTGTAGTTCCCTGCAAATCCTGTTTAAACAATGGATCACCATTTGTATTTTTCAGTCCTCTAAGTTTAGCTCTCATAGAGATATCTGCCATGTGGCCATTTACAAAATATCCACAATCTTCAACTTTTGCGATCACTCCATCCTCTGCCATGATTTTGTCATAGAGGCTATCTGACGTTCCTAATGTCACAACTGCATTCGCTTTTGTAGCTGTCGCAACTACATCTTCTCTCCATGTAGAAGGTTTATTTTCACCAAACAGCACAGCTGCATCAATCACTTTTCCAAATGCCTCTGTTACTCTTGGCTTTACTTCTGCCCAAATGTCATATTCTGCATCGTCCAATACAGCTTCCGGAATCGGAACAATAACAGCAATTTCCTCAGCTGTAATAAACTTCTTGTCCCAAGCCTGCTTTGTTGTCTTCTTCTGGCCATTATCACCATTTACAAAGTAAGCAATCGGCAGCATATCAAGGACTGGCATCTTGTACTGCTTGCTTGTCATGTTTGCCAGCTTACGGCCCCTTGACAGTACAGCTGACTGTGCGATTGTTCCCTGGATGATCTCATTGGATTCCTGAATTGGAATCAGAGCCTCTGCTCCGGTACGATCAATGATATTTGCATCTGTTTCAAACAATCTTAAATTCATTCTTCTATTCTGCATTTACTCTACCTCCGTTATCTTCGCGCGGCAGCTCTGATTCTGTCATTGATGGATGCATTCATATTTCCACCAGAACCATCGGATGCATTTCCTACTGAAGAATCTGCGATACGATAAGAGCTACCGCCTGCATATCTTGGATTCTCTTTCAAAAACTTCTCTGCTGCCTTTTCAAATGTTGTTTTATCATCTACCATTTTGGAGATTTTAAAAGTTACATAGTCCAGATCGTCCGCCTTTACTCCTTTGCTGGACAAGAATTTTTCATTTTCCATCTGCTGGACCTTGTTCTGAGATTCTGCTAACTGCTGTTGTAACTGCGCTACGTTCGGTTTGTTTTTAGCTCTCTCTGTTTTGAACTGGCTGATTGCCTGAGTTACCTCGTCTTCTGTCATTCCCTGACCTCTGAAGAAATTTGCAAGAGCTGCTCTTTCCGACTTTTTCGCTCGTGAACTTGCAATCTCTTCCAATTGTTCATAGGTATATGTTCCGGTTCCATGTGCTCCGGATGCGCCACCAGTGGATCCGTTTCCACCATCTCCATTCCCGGCATTTCCACCCTGTGTACCAGAGCCAGCTCCTGCGCCGTCTTCAAAGAGCTGTAACATCATTCTTTTTTTATACATTTCATACCTCCGTTTTGCCTCGACAGGCTCTGAGCTTTTTCCGTCTTCACGTTTTGGACATAATAAAAACACCCCGAAGGATGTTTTCTACATAAATGTTATACAGTTGTATTCCCTGTTAATATCTGTAACCCCAAGGAACCAAGAATCCATCAGAAGTTTTCCACCATCTGATAGTTTTTCCCATTCAATTATTGTCATTCCACTTCCAGTATCCGCTCTTATCCGATCATTAGACAGATCTTTTAATGAATTAATCAGATTACATGTAAGCGCTGATACCGCAGCACACACACGATCGACACCGTTAGGACCATTTCTTCCTGCATGACCGTTCATCTGAATACTGCGATCTGTTATTTTAATAGTTATCATTGAAACCTCCTAAAATTGAGTACAAAAATACCACCGGTCATTATGACTGGTGGCAACTATACAACTGCATTTAATGCTTTGTTGTATTCAATTTCTAATTCATGTTTAAACTTTTCAATCTCTTCTTTTTCCCAACCCTTTTCTTGCAAAGTAGATACAATCTCTTCTGGTTCGCATAAAATTTCTTTCAGGCTATTTATTTCATCGAGCAGATGTGTATTTCTAATAGCAATTTTTATCTGCTCTTCTGAATATCCCTGTTCAACCATAACACTACGCATATCTTCATCTTCAATTTCTTGTAGTTTTTTATCTACATCTGGTGTGCTCATGTCAAACATCGTCATTACAATCCCTCCATAATCTCTTTTAAAACCTCTCCAAAGATTCTAGCGGCTTCTCTTGGCTTTTTACTAGTCATATATTCTGAAAAACATTCTGCAAAAAACTCTCTTTCATTCTTATTTGCATACTCTGATATATGTTTAGTAATAAATTCTTTTTTAGAAAACTCTAACGCTTCGTTAAGCTCTCTTCCCTTATATCCCATCCGGGACCATTCCACACGCTCTACACGAATATAATCAAAATATCCTAATTGTTGCAATACTTCTCGTTTTACAGCTGCACTCGTTCGAGTTGTTCCGTATATGCTTATTTTTCCTCCCCAAACTCTATTTCGTGTAAGATAACCATCTAATTGATGCCCCATTTCGTGAATTATAATAGCGTCCGCATCAGTCCCTTCAGGATGAAACTGCATTCTTACATCTCGGTCATACCGCTTTTTTAGCTCCTTGTAGTCACTAAATTCACTGCTAATTCTCAAAACGCCAGACAAAGACTCGCTCATTGCATAGCCTGTTATATTGGGATCATACAATACTTTGTTCGTATATCCTTTAAGCTGTGGAAATTTATCGTATACTTTCTTAATTCCATTATATACCGATTTCTTTGATCTTTCATCCATTTTTCCAAAATCGACATTCTTTTTATCCACGCCTAGCATTTTTACTACCTTGCTCTTTTCAAACAGATTGTCTGTACCCATTATATTCTTTGCCACTTTTAATTCTGCTTTGCTTGGAGCTACTTTTCCCCGCATATCCAGATAGATACGCTCACGTTCTTCTGTAAGGCTCATCTTCCGGCAGAATCTGGAATACTCATTAAGCTGTCCTTGATATTTTGCTTTTTGAAGTATTACTTCATTCGGATCAGCGCCACCATGTTGCAGTAAACACACTTTTTCACGCTGTGCCCTCATGACTGTTTCCATCTGCCTCTGTCTTTGTTTTGCTTCGTATAGCGTATATTCTTTACCATGGAACTCCTTCGGATCATTCTCCTTTTGATTCTGCTCTTCCAGCCAATCATCTGGCCAGTTCCTCTCTGAAATTCCTTTTATGAATGGATAATAGGTATGATAGCAGTTTGCTCCTAGAAGACCTGTCACCGTACCAAGACCGCAAACAGAATATAATTGCTCTTCTGTCCATATTCTTCCTTGCCATACGGAATGAGTTGGTCGTGCTCCTGCATGCCACTCCACCTCGAAATACTCCGTTCCTAGCTTCTTTGCGTTATACTCTGATATTTTCCCAGTGATCTGGCTTACCGCTGTCATAACAGCTCTCCTAGCAGCCACATCCACACGATTGGTTCTGCCGGATGCATATTCTATCTGCCGTAATCCGCTATTGGTCAGCTGTGTGACTACTCGTCTTAGAACTGTATTATAATCAAACGATCCGGTCACGATATCAAAGCAAGCTGAATCAAGATAATTTGTATAGACTTGCGACAACGGTGTTATAATCTTTTTTCCATCTCCGTAATCTAAGTAAAACCCTAGAGAATTTGTCACATTTTCTAAATCTTCCAAACTCTGCTGCACGATTGCATCTGTAATCTGCTTGAGCTGTTCATTTTCTTCGAATGGTATGTACTCTACATTAATCTGTTCGTATATATCCTTATTGCGGACATATTCCCAATCAATCACTTTATCGTACAACTCAAACATCTCCGGGTAAGAAGCACTAAGCGTTGCCTTGATTTCATTTTCAATGTCTTCTGATGAATAACCTAAAATGAGTAATCTATTAATCTGCCAATCTGCTGTACTTGTAATCTCTCCAGTTTTCTTAATTCTCCGGACTATGTCCTGCATAATCCGCAATTCTAAATCTTGATATCTTCCAGCAATCTTACTGGCCATCTGATTCTTGTAATCATCTCGCATATTATTCCATCACCTGATTCTGCTCTGGTAGATTTTGCCTTGCTTGCTCCACGGTCTCCCCATACCATTTTGCACGGTATTCTTCATGCCGCATCACTCCCATGCTGACATCCTGACGGTCCTGCTGCCGCTCTGCGCCTTTATCCTCGATAATAGAATCGTCAAAAGCGATCACAATATCTGTATTTATATCTAGTGCGTTCCCTGTCACAATCCCGAGTCGGATAAT
>ERZ1034969.220-NODE-220-length-40710-cov-10.419284_pt1 | contig 40710 bp, 39 predicted proteins | sample MGYA00520624_ERZ1034969 | MGnify/ENA primary metagenome ERZ1034969 (study PRJEB33766, sample SAMN09781776) | gut metagenome | biome: gut microbiome | host: Homo sapiens | place: Madagascar | study: EMG produced TPA metagenomics assembly of the PRJNA485056 data...
GTGATATCTTTTGTTGTCTGAGAATTCATCGTTCGTGTCCATCAATATAGATGGATGCGATTGTTGCCAGACAGGACAACCATCACAAGACGTCACAGACGGAGCGCTTACACTGCTCATACCGTATTCCTCGCTAATCACTCAATCTCAACTTCATACTGGTCTAAAGTGATGTCCATCATAGCACCAGGTATTTCTGGCAACTAACAGGTTGTATTACTCCATAATCATTGGGAGATATGCCTTCTGCCGCCATCTTAAAGGACAATTTACTCTTTGCCATAATGGATAAACACTCAGGCTTTTTGGTTTCGCGCATCCAGTGCGTCACACTTTTACCGGCCCCATAGCAATTACCATGACTAGGGCAACCAGCCATGATGAATGTTGAGTTCTGAATATAGTCCCCCTCTCTTTTTAAATACAGATGCCTGAACTGGCTCATTGTGTAATTTGCATGTCCTCATCCCACTAAGTGGATTCCCTAAAACCAACCGAGCCCAACATAAATAACGTGCAATCATCAGCATCGCACATTTTGCAATTGTGCCCTGACCAAGCCGCTCGCGAATTTTGAGAAAACAGGGAGAAAACAAAGAGAAAACAAAAAGTTATCATCTGAAACATTTGCACCAATCGGAAATCAGGCGAAGCCTGACTGCACGTAAAGGTCTGGCAGGGAACTTTAGGGATGAGGACATGCAGCTGTGCTTTTTCACCTGGTCCTTCTCTGTTGAAAATGGCCTCCAGCCGGTAATCCCGGCTTTGACCTCTCACCAGCTTTCCGGGTAACAGGGCCAGCTCAACCAGACATCGAGGACTTCGGTGTCACTAACGGCCGCAGCATAAATCCCGGCGTCCGGAAAGGAATAGACTGGCAGGCTTGAGCCGGGTGACACGCCGTTATCCGTGAGGGCACCAACCACCTGGTACGGCCCACGAAGCAAATCGCCCATGTAATCATCCGATCGGATGGCATTGCGGGATGCCGCCATCTCAACAAATTCTGATAACGTATGGCGTGCTGGATAGCCCCGAAATACCTCGTATGAGGGCGAAACACATTCTCCGCTACAGGACAGCGCCCAGAATCCGGACAATTGCTCTTGTCGAAGCCCACTGGCATGCGCAATAACCTGAGTTGTAAACTGGTCGAACATGTTCATACAATAGCCCCTGTAGGCTTCAAGCAGACAACACCGCTTGCAGCAAAGTCAAAGTTGGCGTTTTGTCGTTCTTTCTCAATTAATGTTCATCCCACGGAGACATATCTGGAAGTATATCGACAATACGGAATTTTCCATGATAGCGATATCTACAGCCTCCTTGTGTCCATACTGTTACGACAAATCCCCCACCCTGATTGTCTTCGGGGATCAGGCGGTCTGTTTGTTCGGCAACCATGTGAACGACAAAAGGAGCATCGCTACCGTCTTCGAATAGCACCTCAAGGGCGTCCCGGCCTTCCAGGCGACCTCGGCTGATGATGACATATTCTGCTCCGCGCATTTCTTTCAACAAATGCTTTGCAGAGTCAGGCACAAGCAACCTAGCGGCGCCAGCGTTCCACGAGAGATATACATATCCGGCTCGTGCATTTTCTGACTTCCAGTAGTCAGTCTCCTTTAACGCCTGACCTTCATTTTTAATAAAAAACATAAAAGCTCCATTTTCAAATTTTCAAGTGTCTGTTTAGCAGCCCATCCTGCGGCCCATTGCGGTAAGGATAATCATTTTACCAGTTCTGACGAAACGACTTTGTTGCCTGGAGACAATAAATTCTCTAATACTGAATTTATGCTTAGCTATCCAATGGTCATTTAGTCATGCTTTTATTGGTTAAATTTCACGTAACCACCCTTCCACATTTTTTAACTTAACGGATTGATATTTCAATAAAATAATGATAAACAGCTTTAACAGCAAAGGGGGATTTAAATGGAGTGGAGATTTTTAGGTTCGATATCCGAGGCCAGAAAGTCTGGCTGTAGTGGCGTTTACCTTATCGTCCATCAAGGGGCTTTCAATCGTGTTGTTTATGTTGGAGTGAGTAATAATGTAGGAAGAAGGATAAATGAACATTATGAAGGTTACATGAGAGGAAATAGAACAATTTACAATGCAGGTCACAATGATGACGTCTATCGTTTTATGTCAGCCTACAAAATTCGAAACCATATAAATCACTATAAATCATTGGCGAATAATTATGAGATATGGGGTTCAACCACACTGCATTTTGATTCACCTAAAAATATTTTATCTAAACATCAGACTTTTGATGCCACATGGAAGAGTATTGCATTCGAAAAGTATATCCCACAACTGGTCGTGTGGGCTCTTCCGATGGCCGACTACTCCTATTCCAATGCAACGGATATTGAAAGTGTTATCCAGTCGAAACTCATTAAATCTTTCTATTTAAGAGGATTTTTTAATGTTAAAAACATAAGCATCCTGGGTAAGATTGATAAGCCTTTTCTGGAAAGAACAAAGCACTTTATTGTTGATACTCCTGATTTAGATGAGGCTTCAAAAATTATTTTTAATCATTTGGATTCTACATCAATAGATGAATCGTTTGAGAAAGAATTCCATTTACAGTTCAAGCATGAAATTTTTTTGAGAGAAAAAGAAACACAAAAAAAACAAGCTAAAATAGCTCGAAAAATTTTACTCCATAATAATTATGGTGCTCCCTGGACTTTAGAGGAAATGGAGAAACTAAGAGTCATGCTGGTTGATTTTAATCTGTCACCAAAAGAAATGTCTAATTATCTCGGTAGGGACCCTCGGTCTATTTCTAAAAGAATAACCGAAAATGACAAAATAACTAATTTTAAATGGCGAGAAGGCATCGTATGGTTGTGATAATGCAAACTGATGAAATAATCTGTTCTGGCAACTATTTTCAGAGCAAAGAATAATTCTGTGGCCCTTGAGGCAACGATTCTTTTCTATCCTCACAGGACGTCAGGCACACTTTTTTAAGACGGTGGTTATACAAGCCAATCCGGGAAATTTCCTGAAGATATTCTCTCTCTTGTACCGTTAACGACTTACCTTCCTGTGAAGCTTCAATCATCTCTTGCCAGTATAGCAATTGTTCGAAATTGACGTGCTCACTGGAGTCGAAGCAATGCTGTCTGAAGTAACGTAAAAATAGCGGTAATTCTTCAGTCTGGGCAATATCGTAGGCTTTCACCGTGAGCTTACATAAACAGACTATGGTTGCCTGCTGCATTCTGAGCAGGGCATTCCTACTTTGAGGTAATGTGTCGGGCAGTTTCATATAACAGTCGGAAAGGCGCTGGAGAAGAGGTCCTGGTTCCGCAGGTGCGCGGCCCTGATATACCTTCAGCTGCTCAGCACCAAGATCCTGCATCAAAGGATGGTAGAGCCATTCTCGTGACTCAATTTCATCAGTGATTATCTTCTCAATACATTCGCTGTATGTACCGTCGCGCCTGCCCAGCTGAACCTGACTGAGTTCGTACTCGATATCAGGAAGATCGATACGCAATGCAGCAACCATTTCTGAAGAATGTAGATGGTCGAACGTCAGCTTCCCAACCACGCTGCGGTCTATATCAAGAAATACGGCTATGCAGAGGTCGTTAACCTTTACAAATAAATCTGCCGTGGCGCCGAACATGCTTCCGCTTCCGCTTACCTCATCAAGTGGTACCGCTCCGCCGTCGTAACCAGCCAGTAGATGCGGGAAACCAAGAAGATGTTTTTCCCGTATAACTTCAATAATTTTGCCCCGAATCGCCTCCATCAGGCCGTCACAATCACCGAGGAGATCGGTACTGTGACTATAGTGCCAAAGTTTGACCTCTCCCTGCCTGGCGATCAAATCAGTACGGCACCCGGGGCAAATGCAGTTGCATGCACTTCCCCTGCTGACTTCCGAGATGTCCAGGTATCGCCCTGTTTCGCGATGAAGTCCGAAAGGAATCCCATAGGTATAGTTTTTTCGCATGTCATCCCCCACAGAATACAGAACCCCACTATATCGGACGATGGCAACATGACTTTTCGATATGAAGCTTTTTTTACCTGATTATTTGGGTTGATTTATTACAGTGGCGGGGTTGATTAATGAAGTTATGGTAATTTTTCGTTGGTAAAAAGTTACTTTTCCGATTGCCAGTATTTCTTCCTTCGTGGAACCTTATCAACCCGGAAGGTATCGAAGCTGTGCTCTGGAGTGCTATGCCTCTCTTACACAACAGCTTAAAATGGACCTCAAAATCACGAATGTCTAACGTTATTTACCATGTACCGCTTGGCTCTCTTTATGTACCAGTCTTTTTGATTTCGCTGGATGTTAACTGTATCTGGGCACACAGATGTGACACCGGAACACAAAAACAATCCGTTATCACAGGAAGTTAACAACTTTGGCCACTTTCCCAGTTGTCAGACATCAAAAGCCATCTGATAACAGATGTAGGCGGTCTCCCGTTAATGCTACTAAGTCCCGGCCAGATTCATGAAAACCCGTTTGCAAAACATATTCTGGACGACTTTGGTTTTGAGCGACTAAGAAATCACTTCTGCATTATCAGACCGAATTGCGTTATAGGCGTAACAGTACCTTTATCCAGCTTCTGACTGAGTATCCAAGTTCTCCGCATTTAATTAAAGGTGATGAATGGAGGAGTTAAATATAATAAAGGTTTAATTTTACTACTGACGTTTTCGTAAGTATATTGTTTAAAATAACGTCAGTATAAGGATTGCCGGAAATTTCATTTTACTGACGGACCAGAGTCCATACACTGGCGGGAACCTTATCGTAAAGTTTTTTCATTGTCAGCTCAGCTTTTCGATGGTCATATGCACCTGAAATTTCTACTGATGCTATACCAGCATTCTTCTCACAGAGCCTTTCGAATACCTTTTCCAGTGTGTCGAATGAAGAGCACTTACGAAATTTCATCAAATATGCCTGTTTAGTTTCGGACATGGTCAACCTTAATTTATTTCCATCGAAAGTTCGATATCTCAATATTATGTGGATTTGTTCATGGAATCTAATTAATTTAACTAATTGACGCGTAACACCGGCTCGTTGACGAACTGATCTTTTTTATCGTTGCGTGGAACCTGTTCATAAGCAGGTTCCGCAATGTTAAAATATCTGTAAATAAAAACAGTGTTTTCAGGTAGCCACAATGAACATCCAGCCAGTAACCAGAGAGTATGCAGACAACGATCTCCATCAACAATTGTCCACGGTTAAAGTTAATGACAAGCAGCTGACGCGCCTAATCCGCTATTTTTCTCACCTGAAATACCACACAGCTAAAACGTATCTCCATTGGCTGCATGCATGGAATGATTGGTATCACGCAAATGTAGGAAAGAAGGGAAACGCAGATTGGCCTGCCAGCTCTCTCCCGGTGACTGAAATCCCGCTGCTGGCCTATTTAGACCATCTTCAGAAGTCACTCTCTCGAAGCAGTATTAAAGGATGCCTGCATGCACTGAACAGCATCCAAAGGAAAGCTCTCGACCAGCCTGGGATCATAACATCTGAAGTCAGGTATATTCTTGCGGCGCTCGAACAGGATGAAGCCCGAAAGCAGAAAGTTACCCGCCAGGCAACGCCATTCATGCTGACAGATCTAAAAGCATTGATTAAAGCACACAGTACGACGCAGTCGGTTCGCAAACTCCGCGACCTTTGCATGGTCTGGACTGGCTTTGAAACACTGCTACGCTCAGCAGAACTCCGTCGCATTCGAATGGAGGACCTTGTTTTTAATGAACAAACAGGCAGTTTTACACTTACGGTCTATCGCACTAAAACTGAAATCAATACTCTGCTTACCTATCATCTGTCCCCCAACCTCACAGCCACACTGAGAAGGTTGATGGGTATGGTCAAAAAGGATCAATACAGCCATCCTAAGGACTATCTCTTTCAGGCCGTTAATATTCAGGATAACGGATATATGCCTCCTGAATGGGGGTTAAGAAGCCAGGGCAACGAGATCAATACGCTGCTGAGAAACCACAACATGCCCTATCTGCCAGCCAGAACCCCGCTCGGGGAAAATGGCGAGCCCATTCCCGTCGAGGATGAAGGTATGATTAGTAAGAACACGCTCCTACGGGCCTTTAAAGGGTTTTGGGAAGAGCTTCATCCGCAGGAAACAGGCACCCGATGCTGGACCGGTCACAGCGTTCGCGTAGGCGGTGCCATCGAACTTGCTCATGCCGGGTACACGCTCTTGCAGATCATGGAGATGGGTAACTGGAGTAATGTGGAGATGGTTTCCCGCTATATCCGTAACATTGAAGCTGGTAAAAAAGCTATGACGCAGTTCATGCGAGGGGCGCTTGATGAGTAGCGCCCTTAAGGGCGCCGCTCATTTTTACTTCTTACGGAAAGGATTAAAGCGGTTGAGCTCCTGATTGGCGCCTTTCGGCGGCAACATTCCTTTGCGATTAAATTTATACACCCCGTTTAGCTTCATCGTTTGCACAGCAAGGTTAAAAAGAGCCACCAGCTTAAGGGTATACAGAAACGTGAAATCCGGTGCCATTAGTATAAAAATAAGGAGCAAAGCAGCACACGTCACCCGTAGCCACGCTGCATACTCCATACTCAGCGGGCGCTTAAAATAATGGATTTCCAGTAATTCTACAGTCTTGTTACTGATCCACACCGCTGCCAGTGAGAGTAACAACACGATGCACACCATAATGCCCAGTTCCATGATCATCACTCCCGGTAGTTTTGATATTTTGTGTTTCTGATTTGTTCGCTTTGGCTTTGTTTTTCGCCTTCTTTTTGGGTTTGATATGATGGAACAGGAAACAATCCACCAGCACCCAGCCATTGACGTACCGGGCCAGCAGAAATTTCTGTCCCGGGTAATGAGCATGAAAAAGCATTTTCACATAGGCGGTATTCATGATCTGTTGTTTACGCTTCAGCTCTTCTTCAGGCATCTCAAATTCCTGAATAAACGGCGATGACAACCGATGGCGCAGCATACGAATTGCGCTGGCATTTTCATCGTGTTTCGCCAATCTGCCAAAACGTACAAGCGCCTTATGCGACACCTGGACTGGTCCCAGATGGGAATCGACTAGTTCATATTGCCAGAAATATCGCAAATCCACTTTCACCCAACTGATGCTGTCTTCCTGTGCGCATTTCATGATGGTTCCCGACATCGGGACCATGGTCAGTTTGGTCAGACGCGTGTGAATATAATCAGCCAGGGTCCTGAGGGACTCTGGTACATTATTGTTCAGCAAAAGCTGCTGGAGAGCCGGAGTCGGCGTCTGCCAGCTCAGGTTTCGACCGTCAGGTAGAAATTCAAAGTTTTGATCCGCTGGCGCCGATTTTGAGTTGTTTTCCTTCCGCATGAGAAAATAATGGCCACACAGTAACTCAGCCCGTACCTGATCCTCTTCCGGATCATGCCTAGCCTTACTAAGGTCAACTGTCAACACAACACGGTTTATTGCATCCTCGTGGTATTTTTTCACCCAGACACAGACACGATAAAGCCTCTCATCGAGCTTCTGGCTGGTCGTGGAGATCCATTGCATGCATTACTCCTCAGTTCTTACTCATAATGAAAATGCCAAGATCCGCACCGGGTACAAGCTCTGTGTAGCTATGGCTGATCCTCCGTTCATTCGACGGTGCTTCATCCGACGGAGGCTCCCAGTTTTGGAGCCTTTTAAATGATGGCTTTTGCCCAACGCCAAAAATGGGCAGTGAGGCTTTCACCACCCTGTAATCTGTCTCGGCATATTTATTATTTCTACGCTCCGTGTCTTCAGCGCGGTATGTGAACAGATGGGCAATCGGAACCGGAAAAGTATTGGTCCGGCAAAGGCGGTAGGCCTCCCCGTCTTTCAGTACCTTTGTATCCAGTAATGACATCGCCCTGTCGATGTTCGCAATTACTGTCAGGTCGGCTGTCGCTGGCGATTTGAGCGCAGCTGCACGACGCCTATCCAGCATCTCGATGAGCTCACTGGCGCTGGTTTTGACCTGATTCCGGTTTAGCCGCCAGGCAAAAGTAACTTTTTTGAGCTGTGTCCCAACAAACATAATTTTACGAGTGGAATGCACAGCCACCAGGCCGGGAAGTTTACGGTGAACTTCCTTAAAACGGATGTGTTTCTGATCATTCACCCTTTTCATTGCTGAGGCAAAGTCACTTTTGGCATCGTTAATGTCGCGAATAATCCCGCTCAGTAGTTCGCCCCCCTCAGGAACAATAATCAGCCCAGGGTATTTGGTCGTTACTTTCGTAGAAAGCCTACTGAGTAGATCAACGTCATCGATGCAAAAATCCTGAAAAACACGGATGATGTCGTCCACGGAAGCATCTGAGATAGTATTCACCTCGATTGTGTTCACCTTTTTCAGCCGCTCTTCGTGGCGCGTCACGCTCCCCACAGTCATCAGCTCGGCCATTACTGGCTGATGGTCATTCAGAAAAGCTCTGAGCTGGTCAATTCGCTCCAGAATCCGATCACGATAGAAGGGTAAATCTTCAATGGTCATTCATCACTCCGGTTTCAGTAAAACAGCGCAATACCGTTACATCTTCAGCCACTTCTGAAGATGCAATATGAAGACGGTAGTTGTACCTTTCCAACACCTTCCGAAACTCATCTGAATTGCCGGTAGAATAAAGAGGCAGAGGTTCAGCTTGCTGAACGTCATGCCGGAAACAACGATTACGGTCGGCCAAAAGACCAAAATTGACAGGCTTGTGTTGCAGATTGAAGTGCTGCCATTCCAGCGGTACTCCGAACTTCACCCACCAGCCCAGACCAATCAGTTCATTTCGGATGCTCTGCGCATTGCCTAAATCCGATACTGTAACATCCGGGATAGTACCCTTCCCTTCAACCAGCAAATGCATCGCGTTCTTAAAATCAGGCATGACGACTCTTCCTGGCTTGCTTCAGAATGCTACGGTTCGAACGCAAGCTGTGACGAAAATGCAGATTGCGACGTTCAGCCGAACTAAGCCATATCTTGATGAGTTCATTCGAATACGAAACCGGCATTTCCCCGAGACCTGACCTTACGTTTTCACGGACATTCAACGAACAGAAGGTGGCGCCACTCACCACGGCGTCAAACTTTGCGTTCATGTTCGCGTCCGTTAATATCAGAAATCTGGTTATCCGGGGACAGGAACAAAGGCTGATAATACAGGCGCCACGGATAGTGTACCGTAAGGCCATCCGTACCAATCCGGTTCAGCCGGTAGCGGCCGTTCATACGATCAACAGACCAGATGCCGGGAACTACAGGACGACTCCAGCGCCAAACAGGTAAACCTCCGAGCTGAAGGGTATTCACCAGCCCTTTATCCAACTCGGTCACGCGTACCTTCAACAAGAAGCATAACCACGGAGAGCACCAGATAAACAGCCAGACAGGGGGGAGGACAACCTTGTTTAGCAAATGGCCTGTCATCAGCATCGCAGACAACAGCATAAAACTGATGATCATCCAGAAAACCATCCATCCTAACCAGGCTCGTGTTTCGCAAAGTCTCCATTCCAGCAGGTAAAGTCGCTTTTTCATCCAGAACCTCCGGAGCTCAGTGAATCACTGAGGTGTGATGCATCAAAATAGTTGTGCGTGGGAAGATTTCGTTTCGCCACAGCTCTTGCGCCGACGTCCATCCATGGAGAATTCCGTTGCCACATTGAGAATTGAACGCCATTACCTCATCATTTAGCTGGTAGACAAGCCTTTCAGGCATATCAAGGTACTCAGGCAGAGAAAGCAGTACGCCGTGGATCATTTCGCTGGCCAGCCTGGATAACGTCTCTTCTTCGTCGAGATTTTCTGTCGGCATTGCAGAGAGCGGGATAGAGAAACAGCAGAGCTCCATACCCACAGCGTCATAACCAACTTCAAACCCCTCATCATTGAGCACAAAGCGGAAGATGGCCTCTGGTACCTGATCCAACTCGGGCATCGGTACCTCTGGCACTTCTACACCGGAAAAATACTTTTCGGTCCAGTTACTGAAAGGACTGGTGAACACCCAACAGAGCAGCGGCAACGCAATGTCCATTTTGAGTACTCGTTTCGTGCCAGACGCTCCCGAAGAATGAAGATTACTTTTCATGTTCTACCTGTAGATTGCTTTATTTACAGCTATTTAAACACATCCCGGAATTTCCCCAATAGGTTGGAAAACACTAAAACTCACAGATGCTGGTCCCCTTCTGTTTTAGCCGGTGCTCAAGATAGATGCAGGCCAGATCGAGAGGTTGATTTTCTTCGAGGCATGCCCGAACGAGATCTTCAGTGGAAACAGATTCCAGTCCCCGGTTTTCAAGAATTTCTTTCGCCGTCATCAGCGCCCGGGAGGCACTTCGGCTTAACTGAATTTTCACCTGAGAACTGCTTTCACACAGGGCATCAGCTGGTACGGTCTGTGAATCGGTATTATGCATAGGGGTATCACTCCATATCAGGGATCGAATGAAAATTGACTGCAATAGACTTCTCTGGTTCATCGTTTTCCACAGTACTTAGCCAGGTTCGGGCAGCGAGTTGTTGCTCACAGAGAAGCAGGTAGCCTTCGCCCATTAGATGCTTTTGTCCCAATGCATGCAGGAGATCCCCGGAATATGGCCCCAGAGCAGTTTGGGTATAAAACAACGCGCCAGCTGGAACTGTTTTCGACAACTTGCTAATTAATACGGTCTTCTCGTCCTCATTTTCGGGTAACACGAGAATTATCCTGAACCCCTTGCTAACGTGTGATTTCAGACCTGCAACCAGCGACCGAAACCTGAGTGCATAAATGACCATCCTGAATCGGGTCATTAACAGCGTTGTAGCGGCAAAAATAACGACAACTGAGCCGAGTTTGGAGCGGTAGAACCACCAGTTCAGGCCACCGGCCACGATCAGAACCACCAGTAGCACAATGCTTCCATAAAAAAATGCAGCCGGGAAACGGGTTCTTTTTCCTTCGAGGAACGCCGACGCCATTATTACGCCCGTGATGCAGTACACAATCCAGTCATAGAACGATTCAGTCATCATTAGGTACTAATGTCTCGTTTTGGTTTTAAATCGGACGCCTTGCTTTATAAAGCCCTCAGCAATCGTGTCCCATACAGCCATCGACTTCGCTAAAATTGTCACAATTCTCCGTTGTCACGAAGCGTTCCCCACGGTCTAAACGGCGCTGTAAATCGGACTTCACTTCAGCCGACGGTTTGAGAAAAAGATACTCCAGCTGTGTGTCACTACCCGAAGAAAGCAGCAGTTCAATACTGAAATCAACATGCCGATATGTGAACTGGCTTTGTTCGTGAGAAAAGATCGAATTCACAGGGATATTGCTCAGACTTGTGGTGGTAGGCATATTCACTCCTTTGTTTAAAACAGTATACAAATCTCTATCGGTCCATTTTTCGGATAAGAGACCTATTTTCGCGAAACTAGAACAAAGGACGTAAAATTTATTTATGTAGACTCCAACTCATCGACTGATTTCGGCTGGAAATGGAAACACAGGGCAGAAAAATCATAATAACAGGAGCAAAAAATGAAGCAGCAGGAAGGTAGTTATTTAGGATGGCGGCTGATGTGGATGGTAATGGAGGGATTATGTGAAACTGTGCTCGTAGAGTAATACCGACAATCATTTCAGAAATTTATTACTTTGAGGAAAATCGGAATAAACACAAGCTTTGACAAATGCACAAAAAAAGGCACGGATAACCGTGCCTTTTGGGATGTAAAAAATGAAGATATATAAATCAATCTTCAGCACTCATGCTGCAACAGAGATTTTAACCTCTGAAGCAGGAATGAGTTCACGTAAATTGGTGAACACTTCATAAATTAGATCCTGACGGTCATGGATTTTAATCCGACCACCAGCCAATTCAGACACATTCACCCCCTAGTAAAGTTCAGTAACAACCTCACCATCTAGATCAAGGACGCGAACACAAGCAACCATATGAAAGTAGGATTTTGCAGCATATCTTTCATAAATATCAATAATTGATTCGTTATTGCGGCGTAAAACGACCTTCCCAGACGGCAGGGTTGTTTCATCCATATAACAATCGGTTAATTGGTCTTCGAAATCATCCTCTTGAAGTGAAATATGCAGACTCAGTTCGTCGGAAATTCGACGTGAATATGAATAATCACTAAATGTATAAGCGGCCATGGATATATCACTGAAAGTGCGATAAGCCTCATAAAGCCGGGATGTTATTTCATCTGATACATAGTTGATAAGCCCTATAAAATGCGTATTCCAGAATAGTTCCAGTGCAAAACGGGCTATTAAAACCTGTCCATCAACTTCCATCAGTCTTTTGTACTCTTCACGATCATAGCCACCAGGCTGTGTGCTATCCGCAGAAAGACTCAAGACATCACTACAGACATCATCGTATTCAATGCGGCTGGTCGCGTAGTGTTTTCCAGCGATATCCAGATACTGACCGGAAACCTGGTCGAATACCTCAAGAAAATAAGCCAATCGCTTCTTGAGGGTATTCGCCTCCAGGCCATCCAGTTGGGTATCATTAAGAGTATCCACGTAATGGTCCACAGAATGTCTTAACTCACTGGCTGATATACTGCACGAAAATGAAACCTCGTCGCCCTGACAGTGTGAGACATTGATAATCATTTGTGTCTCATCAAAATCAATGCCAATGCCTGCCAGTACTGCACGAACGTAGTTTTGGTTATCAGTATAATTAGTCATTTTCACTTCCTCAGGAATATTGAAAGGAAGTGCCCCAGAGGGGAGCAACTTCCCCAGTGGGTGGATTAAATTTATGTTCTACTGCGCCATGCTGCCCTGCTAGTTAAACAGAACATTGAAAACGGCCATTCAGTCGAATAAAGGTACTTTTTACGATGAGTAGATAAAGGGAGCTGGTTAAACACCGTCCCGTAACTCTTCAATCGCTTCATGGAGCAATACAGCTCTGTCACAAATTTTTACTCGTCCGCAAGCACTCACAGAAGAGAAGGTTCCGTGCGAGGATTCACACATAACACTCCCATCACTGCCGGTGAAACGAACGTTCATCATTACCGGTACATCGTCTCCGGAACTTACGCTGGTATAAAGACTGATGAGTTTTTCATCATCGCAGTACACCCCCGTCGTCCCTTCCTTGAAGCCGATGTAAAGGTCTGGCATGCAAACCGGGTATTGATCTGTGTTCAGCTCAAGATGCAACGTCAATTCATCATTAACACGACGCTGATATTGATATTGACCAAAGCGATTAAATGAGGCCTTTACAGATTTAATCATCTGGAGAGCATTATTCAGACACTCCGAGATTTTTTTCTCGAACTCAGAGATGAAATCGCCAAAATCAGAATGAAAAAATTGCTTAAGTGCATATCGGGCAATAAGTACTTTCCCGTCAACACGCATTCTATTCTGATAAATCTCCTTTCTGAGCTGTAGCTGGAATGCATCATAATGAGGCAACGGTTTAGAAGCCGACAGTATTAGGGTTGCTACATCGACTATTTTTATAGCGCTGCGCGCGTTATGAAAACCGCGAATTTGAATTTTCTTAAAAGATGAATTTTCATAGACTTTAAGAAAGTATTGTATTTTATTCCGAAGGACTTCAGTTTCAGAATACGGTGCTTTATGTTTTATCAACTCTTTAATATATGAATCCAAATAGAGTAACAAATCATCAGGCACCACTTCTGTTTTGAATGTAAGCTGTTCAAAAAAGTTAGACTTGTCAAAGAGTTTTATATCCTGTTGACTTACAGTCAGTCCAAGCTGTTTTTTAAGCATGGCACAGACAAAATTCACATCATCACTTTCGTTAAACATTTCTACTTCCTTTTGGCTGAAAAAAAAGGAAGCATTCCCCACAGGGATTAAGCTTCCCTTGTGGGTTTAAATTAATTACATGTAAAGCAAATCATCTGAATGCTCTTGAGCAAACGAATTTACTTGCTTAAGCGAGTTATTTATCGCCTTTCGATAAAGCGCTGAAGAGTGCGATTGAACCATTTTATACTCAGTGACGAGAAGAGGTGATGTAAAGCAACCTAAATTCGCATCGAGTGTTAAAGGTCCAGCGTCGGAAGAATCAATGACAGCATAAATACGCCGCTTCATCACCCTACCTAACAGATAACGATTAACATGGTTCAGGAACTTATCCGCCCCTGAAACACTACTCACATCCCAATCAGCAGAAATTATCTGATCTGCAACTGAAACAGGTACCGGTTCAACAACTATCTGAGCATTGATTTGATGGTCAACACTGAAGAACCTGGTGACTACTTGTGAAACTGAACTCTTCGCAACCTTATCTGTAACTGCGAAAATAAGCGGAAGAGCCCGTGATAATCGTGACCGTAACAGACTATGAAGATGGCTGATAAAATTGTGCCCGTGTTCAACCATACCAAGGATTAGATCCTTGTCTGAATTGCTGGAGCGATAATAGACATACTCCAGTTTTTCACGATTCACACCCTCATTCAGCCAGTCTGGAGCAACATCCACAAGCCGAAGATGAGCAGCTGACAATGAAACCTCAAACCGCAAGGTTTCAAGAGTGACCGGCCCAGCCTTCAACAACGTAGCTCCTGAGCAATATTGTGCAACAGGGTGATTATCCACGTCATGGTCCCATAAAGGCTCCCAATCACGCAGATATCGCGCTAAATGCGGTATTAAAGTTCGGACTGGTATGTCAGCCTGAACAACAAGGCTCTGAATCACTCCCGTTTCCAGATTGACACTTTGGATCTCGGCACCTTCAAAACCCATTTTTACCAGCATCGCTTCAATTAATTTATCAATCGCTTTCATTTTATAGCCCTCGATTAAGAGGGAATCTTCCCCAAGGGAAAAATTCCCTCAGGGATTAGATAATTTGATATTAAGTTTTAATACCCGTAACGGATCGCATGTTGTCTTTCATTAAGGTACGCTTCGTATTCATTTTTTCCGGATGCGAAACACTCTTTAACAAAGACACTGCAAAATGCTTTAAGATCATCTCTGGCATGCATTTCTTTATCTGACATCAGAATTGCATAGTCAGACGTGTCGACATCCGCTAACCGCCATCCGTATTTCATGTAAACACGATTACTGAGGGCATAGCCTTTAAGATAGCGACGTGCATTAGTGATGATTTGGCGACAACCGGATAAGTCAGACGACAACGTATCAGGTGCGATCATCGTTTCCAGAATATCAACCGGCAACCCCTTACAAAAAATTTGAACATTATAATTGCTGTAGCAGTCATGATACTTAAATTCTTTTATAATACGGTCTGGTTGATCAGTTGATATCTTATTTAAAACATCAAGTGCTAAACGGACACCTTCCATCATACTTTCATGTAATTCCACATTCACAAATGAAAAGAAGGAACTCAGGTCATCCTTGAACGTGAGATAGTCATCACTAAAACGTCCTTGTCGGGTCAAATGTAGCAAACGTTGCTTATTATATTCACAATCAGTCACGTCATAACTACCACCGCGCTTTAGAGTGAACCCTTCCTTGATAGAAACCAGGAATCTAATATGGTCAATTAAAAAAGACCGGTTCCGTTTATTTTTAACTACATCTAATTGGCGTTTAACACAATCCGCAATGTCCTGGTCTTCGAACCCAGGGAACGGGATATCTAGAAAATTTGAACTGTATGCAGAGGCATACGAATAAAGAAAATCAAATGAAACATCGGCATCACAGCATATACCAGTAAATTTACCATCGTTGCCAGTTAAGCAGATAACATTGCTGACCTTCACTAAATGGTTGCGTGACATCAGGAATGCATTAATGATTTTCTCAATAATTTTCATGTAATCCTCTCTTAATTATAAAAAGGGATTACTCCCATCAGGGATGTAATCCCCAGATGGGTAGAGTTAATCAGAAATCGCAAAGACCTAAATCTTTATTTCGTCCTGAGATCGTGGAAGATATCAGGCGATTAGCACGTTTCTGTATATTATGCTCAGATGTCTCTTTCATATAAAATGGTAGTGACATACCAAGAGACTGTCCATTTTGGAAATAGTGACAGACTATAAAGCCATATCTCCAACCTGTACGGATATAAGACTGAACGCATTTGATAAAACTCGAAGCTGCCGCTTTTGTTCCTAAAGAGGTATATGTTTTCAGATACCGGTCCATTGAACTTAGTGAAACAGCTTTAAGAGTCACCTCCATCGTTTCATTCCCGTGCTTCACTCTTTTAATCAACTGATCTACATTCCGGAGCAAGAATGCTTTACGCAGTCCAGCAATCAGAATTAAAACCTGTCTGAGTAATGCACACAGCCTATTACGCACATATCTCATGAAGTCTTCAAAATACAAAAGCCAGAAACAAGCAGCCTGGCTTATCAAAGGTTCATGAGAGCAAGCCAGCATCTTAGCCAGCTCGATATCTTCAGCTCGAGAAGAAAAGTTACTTTTCTCAAACCACTGTTGCTTTGAATTACACGTATAGAGCTCTATCCATACAGAGATGCACTCAAGTGACTCCATGTCTTCACAGAGCAATTCAGCACTGTTGATACACTGCTGAAGTTCAAGACCGATATCATACGAAACCGGACATTCTTTCAGAGTCTCAACGTAGTTAGGGACGAACTGCAATAAATGCGTTGTTTTCAGGCACAGGCTGAGATGCACTTGCGTCAAAGGATTTACCAGAGACTGTGCAGGCAACTCAGTAATGGAAATCGGTACAATACCATTCTTTATCAGAACCGCATTAACCAGATCTGTAGCTAATTTCATAAGACCTCCAGAACAAACTCTGAGGGCCACCCCGATGGGAGGTGCCATCAGGGATGTAGTTAAAATTTGTGTTATCTTTATGCGCAAAGTGCCATGACATCGTCGATATAACTGACAAGAGATGGTCGCTCATCCTTTACTGCAAAGTGACGAAGGCCATCCAGGTTGTATGCAGGAAGGAAATCTGCATAACCTCGCGCACGAAGATCATCAACAACAAGTTTTAAATAATCAAATCTTCCAAGAGAACCTCTTAATGGCGGTTTTCCGGGTTTTGACAAAATTTTAAATGCTTGTTGCCAGGTGATTTCTTCCGCGTCTCCTGTTGCAAGATTAAAATGCACATACTTAAATGTTTTATAATCTCCACGACAAGTAAGATAGTAATTCGGAAAGAAGTATTTATCACAACGCAACAAACATGTTCCTGAAGGACGTATAACGTACAACAGGTTTTTGTCTTTATCTATTATGCTGTGTTTTAAAATCGTGAAGTCAATTTCATTATCATGAAGGTAATAACACGAAGATGGTTGCTCAACGATATGAGATGAAATCACAGCAGCGAACGTATTAAATAAATCTTGATTTTCAATATTCATAACAATGCTCTCCGATATTTAACGATGAGCATCACCCTAACGGTAATACTCCCGTCAGGGGTTTTAAGTTTTATGGATATACCATGTCATACAACCGACCGTAGCCAGAAGTACCGCACATTTATTAAACTGAGCAAGCATCTCAGCCGTAAAAAAAACCTGAATAACAGGTGATTTTCACGAAGGAAATCGGATTATCTGTTTAGGATTTAACGTAATTAAACACTAAAGAGATAACCCCCCCCGGCCTGAAAAGGCGGGGGAGTTATCGGATTTAAAGCTGAGCAAGACATTCAGGAGCCCATTTTACGGGGAATCCATCCGGTCCTGTTAATTTTAGTACATCGTTCCAGTCGACTCCTTTCTTCCCTACAGGAATATCGAAATCAGGTTCAAAGACTTTAATTGTCAGCTCTGAAGTGGGATATCGCTTTGCAAAAAACTCTTTCATACGTTCCTGAAGTCGTTTAGCTGACTCCATTCCCGGGGAAGTGCCTTTTGTATTCACAAGATCCTTATCCGCCCAGATGTAAAACTGTATTACTTTCACACCAGGGGGAGGCAGGAGACTATCCGGCACTTCAACGTTTTCAAGGCACCAGGCAGAGCTCGCGGCCCAGCACGGTGTTGAAGTCGCTTCAGTAACTGACAGCGCGTTTTCTATGCCTTCAGCCACACCTAACGTCCAGGTACGGGTACCTGGATTGAAGTGTGGATCGTACAGCTGAATTGAGCCGCCAGTCATATCGGCAGGCGGTTTCATCATCAGTTTCGGATTCTCAACATGTGCCTTATCACCATTTAACTCGACGAACGTTCTGTGGATTGTCAGAGGACGCCCACGGGTATCGCGATAAATTGCGATCATTCCCGGGTAAATCGTGGGTTTTTCCAGTGACTTATCCATGTAGTAAAGTCGTTTGTTCAGACCTAAATCCTTGGGAAGGTTGCTCAGAACTCGATTAAGACCTCGATTTCGGAGATACACCCACACAGGGCTCTCAGGTTTGATTTCACCGGTATAGTGATATATCACTTCAAGTTTACGCCCTCGTTTTTCAACTTCATCGCTGTCAAGCGTTTCGGTTGCACGAACTGTTAATTTATAACGACGTTCACTTTCGAGATCCGCATCAGTTAATGGAGCGTACAAATCCATCCCAAAGAAATCAGTCAGGATCTTCTTACAAGTCTGGGTCTTGCTCAGCTTGTAGTACTCTGCCAATACATCAATACCGTCACAAAATGCATTCACTGGAAAATCATTGTGAATGGCACAACCGGTAAAGAGGTCCTTTTTACGGAACCGGAACTTTGATTTCCCGACCCCACTAAATGGGCAAGGAACCTGGCCAGGTGCTTTATCACAAGCGTCTTTAAATGCCGGTATTCTATCGAATACATAGCGCCAGCCTGATACTTCCGCTATACGAGCGTGAACCATTTTTATAAAGTGGTCAGTGACTTCATGTGGTGTACGCTTAACAGCCTGGGATGCATAAGTCATTTGTTCTCTCTTATCTGGCATTGTGGGTTTCTCAATGCCCTCTGCGATGCAGAAAACAGGGAGAAACCCACAACGCAGAATCTAAGAATGAGGGCCCACAAGGGCCCTCAACAATTACGCTTCAGTCTTGAAGCCGATATTTTCAAGACGCTGGATAAAACCATCAACCATTGACGTTGCCATTTCTCCATTACCCTCTGGTATAGATACATCCCGGAGAATTCTTTCTTCTGGCAATTCACTTTTGACAATTTCACCCATGCGACCAAAAATACGGACACGATGCATCGTCCCGACTTTTTCATACTCGACACGGTAAGTCTTTATCTGAGTCATATATTGCTCCTTAATCCTTCAGGGAGCAAAGCGACCCAACCGGGCGTCGTTTTGCCCCGATTGGGTAGAGTTTAATTAGATAGAATTTGATGTACTAATTTACTGACCTCATTCGGCAATAAAGAAATATCATCAACATTTACGAAGGTGCCCTCATTAAAACCCATCAACACATCAGTTTTAATACCAACACCAGCGATTTCAATGCCGTTACTTTCAGCAACTGAAAAAACATCATTAATGGTGTAAGCCGACTCAGTCGGATAACCATCAGTAATAAGGAAAACAATTTTCCTGTCAAACTGGCTTTCAAGTAACAACTCTAAAGCAGCATTTAATGCAGAACCCGTTGGGGTATTATTACCCTTGCAGCCAAGTGAGAATTTTGAAAGTTTCTCTTCCGCGTTTTCATCAAACGTTTTGATAACTTCAAAATCTTTGTCTACAAACGGATAAATCACATTAGCAACATGCATTTTTGAAATAGCTTCAATTGCCAGAGTTAATGCAAGGTCAGTCTTAATTGCATGGATATAACGGTGTTCCAGACTCATTGAACCTGAAATATCACGAACAATGACCAAGCCGACGTGGCCCCGGTTTTTAGATTCGCTTTTTGACCGAAATACATCCCTAACACCCATCGGAGACTGGATCAGTCGATTAATATCGAATGACAAGCCTCTTTCACGGGTTTTAAATTGACCACGCATTTTTACCTGCTGTAAAACAGATAAATCTGCCCCAAGGGTCTGGCTGATATTTAATGCTTCATTGTAGACATTCAGATCAATGTTCAAATCTGGAACATCCCACTCACTTGCACCAAATTCAGCTTTAACCTCATCCGACACACTGACAGCAATTACGGAGATCTCTTTTGCAAGAACCTCATGAAAATCATCGCTTTCCTCATCACTGTTTAAAAAATCATCCAGCAATTTAGCAAGCATATCCCACTGTTCAGGAGAAAAGTTACTTTCCCCCTCAGAAGAATTTCCATTTGAACTGTCGTTTAGGGAAGGTGTCGAGTCAGCATCATCCGAGCCGGGGTTCGCCGATTCATCACCTTCGGACTCACCATCAGGTTCGCCGTTAGAGTTCTCAGCATTTTGTTCATCCCCTCCGGATTGGTCCGGTAACCCATTACCTTCCGCAGGCGCCTTACCATCACCAGAATCATCGCCTTGGCCTTCTTTATCACCATCCCCCTCACCCTGGCTATCACCATTGGGTTCGGTATCAGGTTCATTCTCAGAGCCAGATGATTCATCTGTATCGTCATGCGGGTCTTTCGACTGCTCCTCTTCTTGCTGTTTCTCTTTTGCTTCATCCCTTAAACGCTCTAAAAGAGCCAGAGTTTTACGCGCCAGAGAATCGCAATTTTGCGTACTTTTGCAACTTAGAGCTTGATGAATGATCTCATCGACTTCTGAAGTTACAGGTGCAAGGATTTTCTTTGCATAATCGAAAAATGGGTCAAGCGTTTCTTTATGCCCTTCTTGTTGAAGAACGTTAACCCGCAATGTATTAAGCAGGTACATTTCAATAAACTGAACCGGGTTTTGAGGGGTTGAAGAAATATCAACCGTCATTCGCCCAGCTTCAACCATCAAGGCATAAGTCACCGCGAGGCGTTTTTTTGCCTCCTGATAATCAATACCCGTCTTCTCTTCCATCTGGACATCATCAAAAAGATTAATAAGTCCTTTTAGTCGACAAGCACGAGCATATGCTTTTTGCTTTTGTTTTAGGTTTTGAAAATCAGCCTTCAAGTCATCATCAATACTGATGAAGCCATCTGCATTGATCAATTCTCCAACAAAAGCTTCACGGTATACTTCATGCTCTGTATAACGACCGTGTCCTGCTTCATGACATATGAATCCTTCAATTAGCTTGACAAATCTCTCATCGCTATAATCACCGTTAGGTAAAACACAGACATTGTTTTGGGTGTTGAAATAAGGTGTACTCACCTTATTGTCAATAATTACATAAATCCCATTTATACCGCTTATCACGCTGGCTATATTCGTCAGGCGTTGAATATGGCGTGGTGAAGATTTTAAATCAAATTTCATTTGAGTACCTTTATTTGATAAAGGGTACTCACCCAGATGGTGAAGTACCCATCTGGGGATATTTTTACAAGACTAAATTACCAACCGGTCAATTCGAGTTCGCAGTCAAATGCGCTATTACTACCACTGGCCTGAATAGAAACATCTTCATCAGGGCCAACAGCAGGCTCAGGTGCAGTCACTGCCTTGTTATCAAGATCTTCAACCGGGTCTTCTCTGAAAACATTTGCTGAAGAAAAAACATCATCCTCAGCAGAATTCAGAGAGTTAGCCGCTGTAACCTGTGAATCGATATTGAATGACCGGGTTATGGAATCCAGCCAGTCGGTTACCTTTTGTTCACCGGAGATAATACGTTTCAGCATTGACGCATCGCTCATGAAATAGAACCACTGCTTTAATACCGCAACATCACGGGGAGAAGAAATGGCACCTTTTGGTAAATTATTCATAACATGCTTAATAGCTTCTGCAAGAACAACAGCCTCTTTATGAATGAACATGAAGCTAATTATTTTATCCTGCATCTGCTTTAATCGGTCAATCGTGCTGGAACGCAAATTATCATTTTTGCTGATTTTTGTATAAACCTTCATAGCTTCATCGGCCAAGTCAGTTATCAGTTGTTCTTGATAAAAGTCCTGCGTTTCATCCCCCTCCACACTAATCGGTGAAAACGGAATGAAATGCGCCAGATTAAACCGGAATGATTTAACAAAATCATCTTTAGTCAATTTCAACTGGTCAATTAAATCTGACATCAACGGACTGCGATCTTTCTCAGCCTGAATATGAGTGTCATAGTTATCAACCACGTTCTGGATACCGGCTTGAAATTCACGTTCGATTTCTTGTGCCTCTTCGAGAAACTCCTCCATCCTTTCAACTGGCAGTATCCACATATTGCTATAGCGGATGCACAACCGTGAACAAAGGGTTGAAATTCGACTAGTGATAGTGCTTTTGAAACTCAGTGCCTTTATGTCTATCCAGCGAACTTCGCTTTTAGACACGCTCTTCTGGTCTGTTATATCATCACCGCCATAGGACAGTTCGATTTTATCAGTTCGCCGAGAGCCCTGACACCCACTAATTTCAATTTTTGTTATAACAGCACCTTCCAGCAAGTCAGGATATGCTTTTATAAAGTTTTCACTGATTTCCTTTGCAGAAATTTTATTAAGTTTAGAAGTATTGAAAGTCATAGGTTTTCTCCAGATTTAGAAATGGGAAAACCTCCCCGTCGGGAAAGATTTCCCGATAGGGTTAAGAATATTACTTTTCAAGTGTTGTTAAAAGAATTCCAGGAAATTCATTTTCGACATCCGCCGATTGAATGCTCCCTTGATACATGAATCCTTTTGATTCAAGGCCCTTAATCATGGCTTCCATATCTTTGTTACAGACTTCATAACAAATAAATGAATAGTCATTATTATGCTGCTTCAGACCTATATATTGATTTCCATCTTGTGCAATCACGAAAGTTTCAGTTCCGTTTGCACTCAGAAAACCGTAAAACGTAAGATGAGTAAAGTCTGTCACACGGCATTCAGCCTTCTGATAACTCGTCCCATCTATAACTACTTTTTTGCAGTGTAATACTCCATTGTACGGTTCTTGTCGTCACCGAGAATTAAGTCGATGGCTTCCAACACCATACCAGTGGCATGTGCAGGCAGAGCCGACGCAAAAGCAATTTTAAATGTATCCAGTAAGGACATGGTCTTTAACGTCATTGACGTTCCAACCCAGGCCACAAGCTGGCGTATATCCATTACACTGTCGTCAGTTCCTGTGTTGTTTACTGCAACGGCTACCGAAACGAATTTTTCAATTACCAGCATAGGCAGGCTATTGTAGCGTTTAAGCAAAACGTTGGTTAATGCAACCTCTGAAGGCCTTTCCATCTCCACAATCAGGAAGCGCTTGATAAACGCTGCATCCTGCCGCTGCGATGAAACGAACTTACGAGATCCCCCACTCATGTTTGTGTTTGAAGTACCCATAAACCGCGTAAACTTATTGGCCTTAACCACTTCGCCACCGTTGGCAGCTAGTGACCAGGGCTTTCGCTCTATAGGCATATGAAGCTTTGCGGCAGTATCAGGGTCAATCTTGTCCACTTCATCCAGAAGAATGAGATGGCCTTCCTGAAATGCCGTTACAAGCTCGCTAGGCACAAAACTGGTGTTACCGTTATTAAGACTTCGCTCACCTTCCAGCTCATCAGCACGAATATTGCTATTGATTTGCTTTATGGTTAGCGGCCAGTTCAGCATATGGCTAATATACATTGCCATTTCCGTCTTACCTGATCCAGACTCTCCTTTCAGGCATACACTCAAATCTATATCGTTACTTACAAGCAATTTTACTACTTGCTCAAGTATTCGAGCATTCGGTATATAGTCCTTATTCAGATTTGCACGATATGGAGATAGCTTTTTAAATACAGGAACAATCATATCCTCGTCCATCTCAGGAATGCCAAATAAATCTTTTGCTTTGACAAGGTAATACTGATCCTTATTCGCAAACATCTTACTTGATATAACATTTGCGGGTAACAGATTACCAATGATTTCCTCCTGGAGGGAAGCTTCGGATTTTAATACAGTTGCGGCGTTAGTCATTTTTAAAACTCCGGTAAAATGCAAACACCGCCCGCTGGCAGATGTTTGCCAGTGGCATATTAGTTGAAATTCATCGCACACGCTGTCGCCATCTGCGTTCTGATAGCTGCAACGTTGTAACCGAGAAAAGTTCCTACTATTTCGAATACTTCAGAGTCAATCCATTCGAACTGGCGTTCAAATGTAGGGTTTACGATTACCCAACCAGAAGTATCTCTTAATGTTAACTTGTTAGTAACGACAAGCTTTTCAAACAAGTTAATTGTTGATTTAAATACTTTGGAATAGACATCCATTATATCCCGATCAGTCCATTTAATTGCCAGTTTATTTTCTTGCAGCAAATAGTCCTGTTCGAAAAAGATATCCCATCCCATCTCTTCCTTACAACCATGCAAAATAACATTATTATCTTGATGATAACGAGATAATTTTGCATTTTCACTTCCGTAACTGTGCGTATATTCATATAAGCATTTTTTAAGCTCTGACCTGAACTCAATAGCATCAATACCATGAGTGGCACATGTAAGCTCAAATGATTTCGACATATACCACCGTGTTTCAGCTTCAAGAAGCGGATTCACGGTAATATTACCGAATTCATCAGTTGTATAGAGTGTTTTTGTAAAGGCGAGATGTTTAACGTTTTCCAACGACTCTTCCAGTGCAATGACGTATAACTGATATACATCTTCAGGAGCCCAGTCGAAAACCAGACCACCTAATTCCGCACTGTATTCTTCTAGTGTGAAGAGATAATCAGTTTCCGCAGCAAAACTAATGTCATGCAGAATTTGATTTTTGAGTAGTTTGGAACAATCACCTAGCAGAGTAACATCTTCAGATGCACAAGGCTCCAGTTCCGGGCCAGAATGCTTATCTTCTAATTGCGTACTTTGTTTTGTAGCGATTGCATCATTTATATAGTCAATTGGAGACGCGACTATAGTTATTATTTCATTTTCCTCTTTTTCAAAATCGAATATAGAGAAAAAATCCATTTGTTTACTGCTAAATGCAGTAGGCATATTTTTTTGTTTCATGGGTTCTCCTAAGGGAGAACCCCCATGAAGGGATTTCTCCCCTTTTGGGTGGTTTAAATGTCAGATCTGTCTAAAGCTACTTTGCCCAAAACCCTTAGGGGGTTTAGGTATGTGAGCTAACTTACTTGTTGCTACGACTCTCATGTAGTCAAGAGGATGCTCTCTCCCTTCCAACGTGATGGTATCCACAACAAGATAACCGGAGACCATTAACTCATCACCTTGATTTATACCAGTGAAACAGCCTGAATACATTTCTGGTGATACTTTAATTTGAATCGAAAATTCTCTCTCAGTATTTTCACCATTAACTTCAGTTTTCATTCTGTTTTTGAGTTTTATTAATAACCCAACGTTACCGCCAGTCATTTCTTTCTCCATTGCACTGATAACTATCCCGGACACTTTTACTTCATTAACATATTCAAGATATGACATTACTTCTCTCCTCATTTTAATCAAAGAGAAGCCCCGTCAGGGTTCCCCCTTAACAGGATTAAATAAATTTGTTTACAATGAACATCAATCCCAGCATACCAATAACAGAAAAGCCAAACAGCTGACCAAAAGATCTTGGTGCTTTTACCGATTTAGCGTTATTGATTTCTGCCATGAGTTCATCAATTGTCGCCTTCCGTTTTTCTGCTTTCATTTGATAATCTAAACATTGTTCCTCTCGTTTTGTGAGAAACTCAATTTTCGATTTGATAGCATAATCCCAACCTTTGGAATCGAAAACGCTCAATTCACTAAAGGTGTGTAACATGAGTTCATCAGGAAAACCTAACTCTTTCATTAATGGGCGAACGGATTCATACATTGCATCCACAGTTTCATAATGTGCTTTGGTCACTTCATTAAATCGATTACGCAATGCTAATTTATCGCGTTTCTCAATAATTTCAGAAACCCAGGCAATCAACTGATCATTTTTTAACTCTCTGGATTTGGCGAGTGAGTAATCTAGATTATCCACATCAAGGAATGTGTTCAACCCATACTTTTCAAACTCTTCAGTTAAAAATTTATCCAGATCGGCTAATGTTTTAAACATTGGAATTGCAGGTGCTTCTTTCAGAAGCGTGTAAGCTTTCTCAAAGTCAATTGGATTGACATGAATTTGCTGCATTTCCACATGATAATAAGTTGAAAAAGCAGAAAGCTTTTGAGCCAGCATTGAAACTGATTTCAAAGAGTTCAGTTCAATTATGGTTGGTCCATCTTCATTCATAATAACAATAAGGTCATTATCATGCTCTGAATAAATAGCCAGAGAATCCAATAACTTCTTGTTAACCACCTTGTCCATATCTGGAATCAGATCAACAAAGGCGATGAGAAGAGCTTTACTGCGTGCTTTACTTTTAGACATTTGGGGTCACCTATATATAGTAAGAAGGAAGGAATAATTTAATATTCCAACACAAAGGCAAAGCCTGTCATTCATCTCCCGTAAGCTATGAACCGCCTGATTTATACTTTCTGGCATTAGAAGTACGCAACGAAAATAGCTCCATTAAGAGCTAAGTTAGTTACGATTTGGTAAATTTGTTTAGCCTTTTTCAGGCATGGGAAAGGCACCAGCGACAAAGGTGACATTTTGCCGGTGGTGCCTTGCAGCTTGACAAAGCTGGCCGCTTTTCACGGCTGAATACGCGCTTAAAGCGCAAAGTAACTTTTCTAAAGTTACCTGAAATGTGGGAGCGATAAAATTAAGCTCATTTATCTTATACTACACAGATTCATTCCTGTAAATGAAGAACTCAAAATTAATCTTATAAAGGTGATTCTATTCTACTTTTCGCAGCCTCTTTCAATTTATCTTCAGCACATTCGCTTAAAAAGAAAGACGGATCACCATACCACATTACATGCAGCTGTTGCTCTGCTCGTGTAAATCCAACAAACAGCAGTCGTCTTTCTTCTTCAATCGCCTCCTGCCCCACTGACCGCTTACTTGGAATCTGGTCCGCATTACAGCTCATAATAATAACTTTTTTCCATTCTAACCCCTTCGAACCGTGCAACGTCGATAAAACTACTTTATCCGTTGTGTATTCCTCATCTTTCTTTTTCGGCCCCAAACACATCGCAGCAGCTCGATTTATCATGTTTTGCCAACCATTTTTCTCTGCCCATTGCTTACAGGTATCAAGCGCAATTCGTGTCAGTGAAGGTGTCCCTTTCTGAGTCCTCATTTTTATTGATGACAATTCCATCCATTTAATCAGGTTTGCAAAACGCTTTTCGATTTCGACTTTATCCCGAGTCTCCTGTGTAAACCGGGTGAAATTTGAATGAAGCGTTCTTGTTTCCAAGGAACTAGCATCCGGAATTCTCAGGTCACCAAAAGTAACTTTTCTCCCTTTCATGCCAAATGCTGTTTGGTCCAAAATTTCTTCATTTTCACCGAAAAGCGCCAACACCCTCTTCATTAATCGAACATCGTAGGACTGACGAAAGAATGCCATCAGATGCAATACGTCGCTTGTCTCTTTCTCATCCCAAAAGGACTTCCCTCCATAACGAAGCACTGGCTGCTCTATCAAGTTTTCAAGCTGATCAAGATGTGCATTGCCTCTGCTGAGGATTGCCCAGCCATTTGGGTCCTGGTTAATTAGATTGAGGATACCTTGAATTTGCTCCTCCATATCGACATAAGAGCGGAAATGAACTTTTCCCCCGCCACTCTTAGCTGAACGCAGATCCTTAGCATATCTGTACACATTTTTCTCAATCAATGCCCCTGAGACATTCAGTATTTCTGGTTCACATCTGAAACAGGTATTCAAATAAAATATGTTGGGCCTGAATTGTTTCTCAAATTGCTGGAAAATTTTTACCCCGCCGGAGGCCCTGAATGAATAAATTGCCTGGTCATCATCCCCAACTATGCTCGTGTTAACACCGGCCCTAGTATGCAGTGCGATCCAGGAGTACTGAATCGAGTCGGTGTCCTGCACTTCATCTACCACTAAATGCGTCAAATTCAGTGGCTGCATTTTTCCTGAATGCATCTGGCCCACGACAAAACGAGAGAGTGTATTCAAGTCAGCGACCTGGTCTTTCTGACATATTGCCTGGTATGTATTGAACAAGTGGATCTGCTGACGCGTATGACGAACAGAAATGATGTCTGTATCCATTTCCCTTCCAATCGCGTCAATGGCAAATTCAGCCTCCGAGTATTGGAATGGCGCCCCTGACTCCTTCAAGGCCCTGTGAATTACAGAACGCTGTGCCGAGCTAATCAGCATCTTGCCCTTCCAATTGACCATGTCCAGTTGCATCCGGATAAAGCCATGGAAGGTATTAATCAGTACCCTGTCATGATCTTTTTTACTTAACCGACGTTTAATTTTTTCAGCCAATGAATTTGTTGCAGCACGGGTAAACGTGACCATTGCGACTTTGGCATAAGGGAACTGCCTGAGGATTGAGAGCACAGCCTCGATCATCGTAAATGACTTTCCCGACCCTGGTGCAGCAATAACCATATTATTTGCGTTTGCATTTTCTATGATGACCCTTTGCTCATCTGTTGGTTTACCCATAAAAGCCTCTAAATATTTAGTCCCTTGGATTATACGATTTAATTTAGAGGGATTTTTCTTTACAAGACCTGATTTTGATTGCTTCACATTTTTTCATTTTTCTTCATTTTGCTTATTTGAGAAACTAGCGAGTATGAAATAATGCTCCTAGAAGAAAAATCATTCAACGAAGGGTCAAAAATGAAAACTAATAATATTTTATCTCTGGTTTCAGCTTTAGTTGCCAGTGCATCACTGGTTGGTTGTGCCGGAGACGCTGGCAAATCCCCGAATTCTGCACAGCACAGCGACACTCATGGACTCTACTGGCATGCTAACCCTAAAGACTCGGTAGCCAAAAATGCTTACTCTTTGGCCGGTTTTGACGTTACTTTTAAGGAAGAAGTAGTCCAGCCGGGTGGCGATGCAGATAACTTCCTTTCCAAACTGCTGGTTAATGGCTCCATGGGGTATGTAACAGGTGGGCTCAGCGGGTTAAGCATTATGAGTTTGGGATCGTTGTACAGCTCCTCCGACGCTGAATACATCCAGGTCAATCAGTATGTCGTCTTTGTCCCGAACCCTAAAAATCTTCCTTATAACGATGAAAGCTTAGTACGTGCAGGTGCTGCATATGTATACAATCACACCCAAGAGTCACAAGTAGCACTTGGGTTCAATCCTTCAAAGCAAAGTGCGGCTTTGGCTTCATGCAAGATTGATCTGGCGGTCATGAATAAATGGAGTACCTGTGACCTCCCTTCAAAGCCAGGGGCTGATGTAATGCCAACTAGTTCCATGTACAGCTTCCAGCCTATTCGCCCAGCTACTGGAACTGAAATCCCTCAGCTGAACCTTCCTGCCGGTGAATATTCAGTAATTCGTTACGTATTTATCCCATTTAAAGGAAATGAATCTAGCCGTAATTTCTCAGGTATTATTTTCCGCTCCGACAGTCCAAAGTTCACAACACCTAGTGGCGTTGCTGCTTCAATTAAAGGAAAAGATTACTATCTTTTTGCCGGAGAATATGGTCAAAAGGGGTTCCCGGAAAAACAACTTAAAGCTAAATAAAAAAAGGGGCTTTAAAGCCCCTTTTGTTTAGTATTTTGGTAATTCTTTCCCCGTAACTGGGTCTACATAGGTTGACCCAACTTCACAAATAGCAGGTCGTGGTAGGTAACTACAGTCCACGTTTTCCTCCTTAATTGCCTGACTGTTTTCCTGTCTAGCTTTTATCATATTATCCTCACCACCCATTGCTTCTATCGTTCTTTCTGAAGGAAGTTTGTAATTCTCATTTTTAAATGGCAAGTTTCCTGTTATCGATGACTCTGAGAATGTAGCGTACTGGTCTGGTACTTCTCCGACCTGGACAGCATCGTTAATCCATTCAGTTAAATCAATTTTATCAAAATCTAATCTCTGGATTTGACTAATTGATAAGCCAACGCAATTTGAAGCAACCGGGTCTATTCCTAGTTGAGGATATGCCTGCTGCATAATTACCCGGGATAACATTGAATTATAACAACACATGTCTGTTGCTTTTTTAACGCACTTCTTTGTAAATCCCATATTAAGATATTTAACACAACGTTCAGTATCCAGTGTAAAACAAGATTTCTGATTTTTGTGAATTGACGCCTCCATTTCTTTTTGGTCACAAGCCACTAGCATTTCAAGCAGCATTTTTGTGACTTGATATGCCGTATAAATCCAACCGATGACATTTAATGCAAGCATGAAGTTTTGAATAGCAGCTGAAAAAACTATTTCGCCACCCGTTGTCGCTACATTTTGAAAAACGAAATCTCGAACAGCTCCGGGAAGCAAATCATAGGCTTTTTCCATGGCCATCTGCTTAAGCTGACCAATCCCGAATGAGCTAATTGTCTCCTGTGCAAGTTGACCACTTCCACCAGCAGATGATGATCCTACTGTTCGCCCAAGGTTACCAGCCACATTTTCATACAGGCTGGTTAATGGGCTAGTGGCATTGCTCCACATTTCACCAACAGTTTTACCTGCCGATGCTGTCCATTCACCAACCGAGTTGGCCATTGATGCCCAGGTTCCACTCTCTCCGCCGGTCCAACTGACCAACTGAGAATTTACCCGTGTCCAGTTCGTGTTTCGGATCATCGACCCAGCCAGCATGATCGCCTCCAGTGAGCCAGCTGTACCCTGGGGCTGTTCGCAGCAATCTGTTTTGGCCATTCCGTTAACAAAACCAACAGATCTGCCACACCACTCTGCTTTTCCCTCAAATACAGAGCAAGAGTTAGGGTCGTTAGGGTCATCACATTTTGCTTCCCCCTGCATATACTGAACCATGTTTGAGTATGCGGCCACTTTCCCAAAATCTTTGTTTTCCTCTTTTGGGCCTGTTTCGCATGTACCACCAGAACAGGGGATCATACCTACACAAGCGTTAGTCTGTGACTCAACATCTCTGACAACGTCCGTCCCTCTGTCACACGTATATTTCTGCTCATACATGTAACACGTATTTGTGCCTTCATCGAACCAACCTTCAGCACATGTCTGTTTATCGAGCACACACGCAGCATCATTTTTATATGCGCTGCAAGCGTCAGGCATATTTTTAATATCGTCATAGTTGTAGCAGAGGTCTTTACCTACAGCGTCTTTCATGATGTTTCCTTTCGCATCATAAGAGCACAGTTTTTCCTTCGCTAAGGGATCACAGAAGTAACCTTCAAGGTTCGTTTTCCAGGTTAAGAAACCTGTATCACCTTTATAAAGCGGTGAAGCCATTTTAAGCACACTTTCCGGAAGCCGCTTTGTTCCGACATCCATGTTTACAAACCTGTCGAACCGACAGAATGAATTCGGCGTTTGTACTGCATCAAAACAACCTGCGGGTTCCTGTATATGTTTATCTTCCAACTTCATATTTTCAAAAGTCAGCTCAACTTCAAAATAACCTTCACCACCACCACCAACCCATACACGTGAAGCCATAGTCACTTCGCGGTCCTGCTCCTGATATACAGAGTTCCTTACCAGGTCCGTAATATCGTAGGTTTTGTCAAGTTTCCAGGATTCACCCAGCTCCCACGGCCCTTGTGGAGATGGATAGTTGCTACTTCTATATGCTCCGTCTATATGAGCAAAAATCTGTATTCCATCAAGCGTGACCCTCATATGATCATCCCACTCTGCGTTAATTATTTTCGCAGTTGCAAGCTTTGCATCTGGGTGGAATTTTAAGGTTAATGAGTTGTCATAGACTCCATCGGTCCAATAGTTGTCGTCCCTTCTCCCAAACCAGACTCTCACACAGTTATCCCCACACATGGACATATCACCATTACCGCCTGAGATATAAACCGGCACGGAGAAATCACGAGTTATCGTACAACTGTTAAAGTTATCTTTCTTGGGTGAGTTGCAGTAAAACTCTTTATAATCTGGATAGTGCGTTGTGATAGTTTGTTTTGATGTTTCCGTATTACAATTCTGTAGCCAGTTACCTGTACCAGCCACAGCATTTCCTATTTCATTTCTGCCAGCATTGAACATAGGATCGTTAGGTTTAATATTAGTTGCAGGATTATCTTTATTTGCATTCACCAGTGTACGGTAGGCTACCCCATCGTAACTTTGTGCTTCAAAAAGCTGACTTTTTCTATTTTTAATGTCGTTGATGAAGCCACTTTCATCCCCATACCGACCACCGGCATTAAACTGAATATCACTGTGCTTCTGCTCTGAGCTGAATAGTTCCCCTGTGCTGGTTTTGGTTCCTGCCGTTGTATTCGGGTTGCTACTTATAGCAATATTACCGTTACTGTCCCTGGAAAGTAGCTTTGCCCCCTCTTTCGTATAGTTCGAGTTGATCGTTCCGGTCGTCATACTCGGTAACTGTACAGTCTTACCGATCGACTTCCCGTCGGATGCCGCATTACCCATAACACTTTCATTTGAGTTCTGTGTCCCGTATTTCCCAGCATTTAGATTTATTGATTCTGCTTTACCTACATATTTCTCAGATATTCCGCCACTCAAGTTTTCCCCAGAATCCGCATTTTTATATTTCTCCACAATATCCTGAGCACTTGTGGTTGCGTTTCGATTGGCGTTGGGATTAGCCAAATTAAAATTATTTTCTAACTGGTCAAATATCGCATCTGCCGCGTATATTTTTGGCGTCATCACAATGTTAATGAGCGACACGCAAAATGCCCAACTCATAGTATTGGCGATCATAGATGCTATTATAGTTGAAACAATTGTTTTTCTATGTTTCACAAATATTGCCTCATGATATCAAGCACCTGGAACGTAGCGAACACAACAATCATTGTAGCGCCACAACATATAGACATAGTTATCTATACCTATTTTCTTCCTTCCACCTTTCAGTGTTGACCAATCATGAACAGAATCACCAAGACGATGACAGCATTCTGGTCCATTTGCTTCAGGTGTTGGGAAAAGCATCGAAAGTCGGTATTGAGAACGAGGGGTGAAGTATTCCCACGTTTTCTCACACATTGCATCAGCCCCCATTGTTCTCATTAGCATTCCTTGCCGATGTAGCTTAGTAAGTAGTCGTTGTGTAATAAGGGAGCTTGTTCTGACGGCATCATCATTCGCATAGACATGCCCTGTAAGCGGATACAAGTTCCCATCACATCCGGCGCAAAAATATGCAGCTAAATTGTCCTTCCCGGCTGTCACTGCCACGCAGTCGGCTGCACACACCATTGAGGCAATAGGGTTTGCAAATACCACAGCTTCGGGGTTCAGCACGAGCGTCAGCAAATCGCTTTCCCACATTGGGTCTACTTCGCTGATATACGTCAGACTGGCATCAACATAAGGTTCAGCTGTACATTCACCGATGATCAGCAATTTCAACATTGTCATGATCGGGAATTCCCAGAGATGTACGTCGTAGAATCCGGCTTCTGTCCCAGTCATAGGCTGGTTAGTATTACTCTTTCCAATATCGAACTGTGATTTTTGCAGCATGGTTCCCTCTAAAAATGGGCTGCACCACGGGCTTTTCACTACTTCTACAATTTTTACTGGCTGAAAAAAGCTGAGCTGCCATCCGATTTCTGGTATCCCATTTTGGTCCGTGCAATAGCAGCCAGGTCGCGAGGGTGCGGCTCCTTCTGGCGCCGCACCAATTCCCATGATTCGCATCGGGAAGATGCAACTCCAGCATATGTTTTTGATGAGGCCCTGCCATACACCCGCTGACTGGCACATTGCTCCCGGAATGCCGGTATCTGCGGCCATGGACATTGCAGGAAGGGAGAGCGACAGCATGACAGCGACCAATATTTCCAAAAGTAACTTTTTTAGATTCTTCACCGGCACGCTCACTATTTATTAATGAATGTTGTCACGCTTTCCACATACGCAACCACTTTGTTGAAATATTCTCTCATCTGGTCCGGGTAATTCAGGGTCAGCCACATGGCCAGCAATGCCCCTAAAATAAATCCGATTTTCATATCAATTCTCCTCTCCCGTAATTTTTACTCCAACACCACGGATTTCAGCTTCACTGAATTGTGTTATCCGGAATTTATCTTTTTCGGTGGAGATCAACACTGGCGTGTTTTTTACCTGGAAGCGGGAAATAATTTGCTCATTAACTTTGAATACCTTTCCGTTAAATTTCTCTCGCAGATCATTCAAATGGTCCCAACCATTTTCCTGTTTAATTCGGGTAAACATCGGCATAACCTGTCCACTACCAAGTCGCTGGCGATATTGCTTCTCAGCCCAATCAAGCTGGCCAGGGATCATTGGGTCAAAAATTATCATAGTGAGATTCTGCGGGAATCTGCTCAGCGGGTTAATGAGCTCGCCCGCAGACGCAATGACGCGGCCTTGCTTATCTTTCACGTCCTGAGTAACCCTTATAGTCGGGTCGATTAACCATTCCTTGTGCTCCTGAGCCGGAGGTAGATTAACCATATATTGGTTTTTCCAGGTGTCAGAAATAGCTCTCTTCTTGGCGCCGTCCCAGTCATACTTTTGTGCTCGCTCTTCTAGCTCCTTAATAATGCTTTTCTCTTCTACCGGGTAGGTCGTACCAGCAATAGGAAAAATATCCTGATCGGGTTTTCTGGCCAGTTCTCGCTGGAAGAAATCAACGTTAAACGAACCGACCATTTTCGCGAATCGGGACTCTTCACGGGAGATGATTGTCGGGACCTGCGCGATCTGGTACTGATTAAATGCATCCGGGTCAATCGTAATCAGCGGAGAGTCAAACTTCCCCTTCACCACCAACTGATTGATTGCTGCCTGGGTCTCCGGAAGCCGTGTTGTGCCTTTCTTCAGTCCATTAAAAACCACTCTTGCCTTATGCTGTGACGCGGTACGGAGGAGATCTTCCAGGACGTAATCAGGCAAGCTAAATGACGCAAAGATAGTGATACCGTTTTCTGTCGAAAGCACCTCTTCCCGTCTGCTGTCTATTTTTCGTTCGAAGTCAGCGGCGGTGATCCCTGAGGTACCAAACATCTTTTCGATATTCGACGACTGGCTGCGCATCACTTCTGGTTTATTTTCGACAGACTTTAGTGCTGAGGCGTTCAGGTTCGTATTTCCCTGAATCTCATCACGTCTGCGAATAATGTCATTAACTGCCTCAGAATTATTACTCTGAGCGCGTATAGCCTGGGTATGATCGATAACCGCTTGCACACTGTCAGCATTCATACCCGGGACATAGCCTCGGTTCGTTGGCTGACTGAGATCTCTGTTTTGCTTCATAGCCTCAGCCTGCCGGACGTACCTCTGGACATCAGGAGAATCCAGAGTGCCTGACGGAAGCGGGCCTTCTGCTGTTTCCAGCGGCGGTGATTGAGCGCCCAATGCCTGAGCTTGCCTGGCTATGTCATCGGCAACCTGCTGATACTGAGAGCTGGCCGTAGCAGTGGATATCAAGGCGTAAAACGTCAGGCAGGAGGCAAGAGGCTTAATGGTTGTTTTTAATTCAATAGATCGCATATGTTTTCCCAATAACTGAAGTCAACTTAACCGGCCCCCAAAATCGTGAGTCCCATGAGTGATCCGTTTGCCCAATTAAAAAGACTTCTCCTTTCGGAATAGTTAATTCTCTTTCAATAGACTCAGCAGGTATGTTGTATTTCTTCGAAATACGTCTGGCATTAGCTTTATAAAATTTATCTCCGTTATAAACGCCGTCCATTGTGACTTTCAGGCGATCTCCACCTACTCCAGCCACAATCTTAATAACCTTCTCATTTTCACGTATAAAACGGACTGATTTTGGCATATGAAAAGCAATGATATTCCCTGCTTTAACCGATTTATCCTTCAGGTCAATCATGTAAAGATCAGCAGGTAAACACCCTTTTAATAGCCCATGGCCAAATGTAAACCGAGTAAAGAAGATGGACAGAACCAGCAACAGAATTGCTAAGTTGATTGGCACGTACCAATCAAAAATCAGTACCCCACGCTTTTTCGGTATGTATTCTTTCATAACCTGCTTCTCTCAGAGACATGTACCAAAAGGGACTCATTTTTTCACTACCTTAATACCTATTATCCACGTTTTGGACCGTCTTCATTTCTGCAAAGCCAGTTAATTCTGATTATTTACGCCCTCTTTTTATTTTATTCTGGCCTTTGATTTGTGATTCTTGAGACTTGTGTCATAGCTCATGTAAAGTAACTTATCTGACGCAATCCAACCAAAGGGTCAATGACAAAAAGCCGGGACTTTGTCCCGGCTTTTATTTCAGTTCAATAGTTTGTTTTACTGGGATGAATCATTTTTTCCTTCGGACTTTGATGTTTCCTCATCCGGACCATATACGGTCGTGCGCTGTGTTGCTGAATCCCCACTATCATCATATGCGACAACCCGGATATCTTGCTTACCACGATTAAGATTTTTAGACAGTGTCGCAGTACTGCCAAATACATTCCTTAGTTCATCATTGATATACCATTCATAACGAACCAACTTGCCATCTGTATCAACACATTTATTTGTGAAACTCCAGCTCAAATTGGTTTCTGTATAGCTTAACGTACATTGCGGAACAGAGTTTTTTACAACATCAAAATCTACTGATGCGGTTCCCCGCTGCCCCATTTTACTGACAACATCCATCGTTATTACATATTTTTGCTCAGTAAGACCGGAAATTACTTGCGCCCAATAATTTTTACTACCCTCGACAACCTTACCATTTACTTTGTACGTCACGGTATCAATGCTGTCAGCAGAGTGCGCCAGCTTAATGTTAGATCTTAATGTGACATCAAGAGGCGTCCTCATGAACTTATTAGAGAATTTCGGGGTCATTTCAACAGTCATCGGAGTTTGCTCATCAACCACGAAGGTATTTTCAATACGCTGTTCGTTGTTACGGTTATCGCGGAAAATAATCATCAACGTATATTTACCCGGTTTTGCGATTGCAAATTCCTTCGTATCCCCATTATCTTTTAAAACAGAGATATTTTCTTTATCGTAGATCCACTCCCGTGAGTAAGTTACTCCCGGATAGTCCCCGTCTTTTATTCCGTTCAGGGCGACGTGTAATGTCGACGGGGCCATAGTGTATTTAAGCTTCGTATTGACTTTCATTTCAGGGAACTTATACACCCAGGACTTAACCGATACCTTCCGCGAGGAAATGGTACTTTCCTTGCTGTCAGCGAGCCATGCACTGTATGTAAATGCCGCATAGCCTTGCTTATCCAGCATCTCCTCTGTCAATGTCAACGACAGATTAGACCCACTGATTTTCTGTCCGTCAGGGGTAGTCCATTCTTCAATGACGTCATTTCCGTTCTGGAAACGGCTGTTCGGGTTGGAGTATTTGCCATCTAAAGTAACTTTACTTCCCACCTCTACACTTGAAATTCTGCTCACTGAAACGGAAAGGCGTTTGGGTTTAGCGACAGTTAACCGCGCAGATGTCTCTTTCCATGAGGACTCTTCAGCCAAGTCGTCTGAATCCAGATAACGCATCCGGGCATAGATAGTCGGCGGAAGCGTCTCAGCCGAAGATACGCTATAGGTCGTGTCACCCTCGACCCAATTAACTTTATCTTCCGACCACATCACTTCAGCCGTACCCTGCGGAATAGGCTCATCATTATCCAGCAGCGTGACAGGTAAATCATCACCTTCAAGAATTTCCGCAATATCAATACTCAGCTTAGGCTGTTTGTACGTTACAACTGTCAGCACGTCGCTAAATGACACTTTCGACGTAAACTTGTTGGTCATTTTGGCCCTGTAGAGCCACTTACCAACTTCAGATTTCCTGATTGAAATGCTTCTCTTCCCTGTCATATCCGAAAGCATCGTCCATGTCTGCCCATTGTCAGACGACTCCTGCCACTCGGTAGGCGCAAGCGCATCAGAGTTTGCGGTACTGGCCGATTTGAAGTTTACAAGCGTACTTAAAGGGATACGACCGATAATCAGGCTCTTTGAGAGATTACCTTCCAGTTCTTCACCCTTATACACACGGATGCCGATCGCACTGGTTTCCCGGGTCAATTCAAAATCAGCGAAAGGCGAACGAACTTTAGCTATCCCGACAAGACGCATGTTCCCGAGATCCATATTCTCGATTTTGATCTTTGTTTCGACCATCCCTGCATCATTCACTGGCAATGCTTCGGTTAATGGGGTACGTTCATAAGTCGTTTTATAACGCCCTGTTTCTGGATCTTTACCATAGACGCTTTTCTGAGCGTAAATGGTTACATCCCAGTCCCCCATTGTCGTCCGGCTAAATGAGCTTTTGCGGGTTGAATTGTTATAGCGCCCAACTGAAACCTTCACCGGTAGTTCCATTGTAGTAGCCGTTTTTTTGTCATCAATTTCCATTGCTGCCCGCATGTTAAAGTCAGGGACCGTATATACATTTAGTGTATCTGCGGTCCGCATAGTCGGGTCCTTCGTGTACTCAACAGCAATATCGAATACATTCTTCGTCCACAGCGGGGCTGCGGCCACTTTTAAACGCTGAACGAAAGTAGTAGCGTCGTTATTTGATGAACGGTTTTTAAACGTCGTTTTTTCGCTCTCCCCCCCGTTTTGCGATACATAGACTGTCACATCAGCTGGTACCACTTTTGCCAAGATGCGAGCAACTTCCCCACCTGTTGTGTACGCTAGTACAGTGTTAGGGTTAATCCCCGTGACCACCTTGTTTTTCTTGTAAGTAATTTCAGGGTTATACGGCAGTTGCGTTTTAAGTACACGGCGATTTTTAGCCGATACTGCTTTAGAGCCCTTCCCGTTTATCATATAAACTTGGTAGTCGAGAAGGTTATCGCCTGTTTTATTGAAGAACCCTGTCAGACCTGGCGTCCGGCCTTTAAAGTAAAATTCAAGCCCGTCCGGCACATTGTTCCACTGCGGGTAACAGGCAATGACATCAGATTTGCTACCATACCACTCAAGATAAGCCTGCGCGTTCTCTTCCGTAGTAAAGAGAGTGCATTTATCACCTGCTGTCTGAACCATCAGGTCGGTATATTGCCTAACGCGTGAGTATAAGGTGATGTCTTTCTCCAGGTTTTTAAGCGCGAACCCTGTCGGTTGATATGTGAAAGTGGTATTGAATGTCACAATCTTGCCATACAGGTTTTCCGCCACGACTGTGATTTCGTGGTCTTCATTCACCTCCAGATCATCCCCCACCGGCAGATAATAAATGCCTTTGATGTTCGTTGGGGTGAGCTCAACAACTTTGTTATCGATAGTAACGGCTTTAATATCCGCAACACCGGCCTGCCCCTGGAATGCGGCAACAATGATTTCATTTAAGAAATACACAGGTGCTCGTTTTGCCAGAACTGCCCCATTTTTAAGCACCATGAGTGTGGGGTTATCTGAAAGCATAAGTTTGCTTTCAGGCTCATTGTACGTAGAAGTATTCTTGCTAGTGTTTTCTACAGTGAACGAGGCGGCATAAGAGCCATTAGTAAGGTCTGTTAAGTCAAAGATGTACAGATATGCATCGCCGACCTTCTGGGGGCCGCTCACGGGCTGGAGGGTGCGGCGTATTGGTGTTGCCCAGGATTGCTTAAAGTCGATAACCGTACCATCATCTAAAGTAACTTTTGTTGTCGGCTTAAATACTCCGTCCGGCATCATCGTCAGCGTCATAGCTGTTGGCAACCACCACTCACCTTCAGTCTCTTCCTGAGGCACTTTGACGGCTACAGCTACCGTTTTAGCTCCGGTATAAATCTCCTGCCCACCAATATTGATAGTTTTAGCTTCATCAGTGAAATTCCAGAGAGTATGGTCAACAACCGGAGGACGATAGTCCCAGGTAAGCGTCAGTTTCTGCGCTTCGGGAGGGGCGAAGTAGTTATTTTTAGAATTAGCGGTGACTGTTATTTCCCGTGAACCTATCAATAAATCCGAGTCACGTACCTTAATACTCCCTACATCGATAGTGCAACTGGTCCCGCCAATAGGAACTTCACAGGCAGAGCCCGACCCAATAGAGATATATTGCACAAAATTGCGGGGTTCTACTGAAATGGCAAAACTCCTAATCACTTCATCCTTAATATAGGATTTAAGTGAGTAACCCTCCTGTACCAGCCCATCCATTGATGATTTTAGACCAGTGATCGTAGGTTTAACCGGTACGATAGCATTAACTGTATACTCCCCTTTCACCACTTCAATTTTCTGCCTTTCTGTGCCGGAAAAATAAGATATTTTATACGGGAGTTTTTGCTCTCCAGCCGTATTAGGTATCCCAGATAGCGTGAAGCCGTTGGCAGTAAAGCCAGAACTATTTGGAAGCCATTCAAAGAAGCAGACAAGATTATCCACCGTTGATGTCGCACGATCATCAACCGTCAAATTACATGCGGTGCCAGAGCCTGAAGCAGTAATTGTATTGTTATTTACGAATGCAACAAAATCGCCCGGCCCGGGATTAAATGTGACGGCAGGTATATCAGCCTGGAGTTTTCCTGAAATCATAATTGCCTCGGCATTTACCGACTTAATCGAGGCAGTTAAAGAAAACAACAGGGTTAAACATAAACCTGATTTTCTCATGACGAACACCTGTTTTTTTACGCAGAATTAAAATTACTCTACGATAAAAAAATCTGAAATC
>ERZ1034969.221-NODE-221-length-40670-cov-5.681054_pt1 | contig 40670 bp, 46 predicted proteins | sample MGYA00520624_ERZ1034969 | MGnify/ENA primary metagenome ERZ1034969 (study PRJEB33766, sample SAMN09781776) | gut metagenome | biome: gut microbiome | host: Homo sapiens | place: Madagascar | study: EMG produced TPA metagenomics assembly of the PRJNA485056 data set...
TTACCGAACAATTACCCCCTTTTTTCGACATTATATATAGAGGGGTAATTTTATAGGAAGTCCTCTCGTAGACACGGTTCGCCTCCTTGCCGTGTCTATTTTCATGTCCAAGAGGCATAGGTGGGAAAACTATCGTAACTCCCACCACCTACCGTCATAACGACGAACACGGTATATGGATTTCCCCTTTCGTCCATATGCCGTTACCATGGCAGGGACAAGGTTAACGCCTTGAATCTGCATTGAATGAGAATGGGGATGTGTAGAAAGGGAATTGATATGAACGAGAACTTTGGCACGGTTGCTCATATTGAATCTTACGGAGTGACCGTTAGTATTTATGGAACGTTACGGATGCCTTTTGTCAAGGCAATGGACTTGGCTGATTGGATTGACCATCGCTTAGGCCGTACAGAGGTCATGGTCGAGAAGATTGGTATTGTGCCGTATCGCGATGAAAACAATGAGCCGTACTATACGTTACGGACAGCCGCAAAAACAATCCTTGAGTATTTCCCTAGGGGATGCGGTAAGCATTTCCTTGATGTGATTCATCGGAAGCTCAAGTACCTCAATGTACGTGATGGACGAGAGTATATGAATCACGTTGACGATGATAAAGTATTCTCCATGAATCAGTTTGCCGCGTTTGCATGGAACAGATTCAGCATTGGACATAACAAGCTGTACCGTTGGATGGCGAACCATGGATATATCTATAAGACACCTGAGAACAAGTACATGCCATATCAACGTTACATTGACTATGGTTGGTTCATTGTCAATCCGTTGAAAGACGATAGGTCTTACACGGAAATCACAAGCTTAGGTTCGCTGATGTTAATGGAAAGCATCGAGAGATACAATCAGTAACAACATGCAATTCAGGGACGTAGTTCAACGGTTAGGACGATTGGCTTTGAACCAATAGAATTCAGTTCGACTCTGAACGTCTCTGCCAATATGAGCTTATCACACTGTATGCATAAAAGCGGATTCATGATAAGAGTCATGGCTAACTCATACGGTGTTTATTACGGTGAGTCGGGGTAGCTCCCCATAGACAGGTTTCCATTCCTTCCCTGTCAGCTCACCGTTTTTTTATGACGAAAGCAAGGTTAGCGCCTTGTAATTGTGTTCACGAATAAGGGATATTACACTGAAAGGAATGATGTTTTATGGAAAATTTAGTAACGGTTGTCAATGAGAACATTGTAGTTAGTTCCAGAGATGTTGCAGAACATTTTGGGAAAGAACACAGGGATGTACTTAAAGCAATTCGCCATCTTGTAGAGGGTGTGCGCAAAAGTTCGCAGACCCCCTCGATGTTCCACGAAACGACATACGTCAATGAACAAAACAAGCAGGCGTACTCCATGTATCTCATGAACCGTGATGGCTTCTCCTTGCTCGTCATGGGCTTTACTGGTGCGAAAGCATTGGAATGGAAACTAAAATACATTGAAGCCTTCAACCAGATGGAGAAGGAGTTGAACAATGTCCGTGCCGATGTCATTCGAAAGGAAGCCGCAAGAAACGCTGGTATCAACGCACGGAAAGAACTCACACCAAACATCATCAAGGCTCGTTGTGATGGTATGAACCAGAAGATGATTGGTATCACGATTGGCAAGTGGACAAACTACATCTATCAGGCAATCTTTGATATGAAAGCCAACGAGATGCGTAAGTCCCTCAACACAAAGTCCATTCGCGATTGTCTTACAACTGATGAGCTTGACCTTGTTGATGGCGCAGAGACAATGTGTTCCCTCATGTTAAAACAAGGGAAGGATGATGCATTCATTCGTAATTGTCTTCGTAAGACCTTTGGGATTCAGCCGCTTGTAAAACACGAACCAATGAAAGCAATTCAGTAACATACAAAGGAGTTTATTACAGACTCCTTATTTTTATGTCTTTTTAGCTCGTCCACAATAATGCGGAATCGAGTCTCTAGAGTCGTTCATTAGCGGCTCCTGTAAATATCGCTGTAGTAGCTCAAGGGGTGGACTTTCCATCTATGGCGAGAGCAATCCTTGATATGGGTTCGAGCCCCATCTACAGCGACACAAGGGATGACCATTTCTGTCACCCCTTTAACATACCGTAGTAGCTTAAATGGCTAGAGCAGAGGTAAGTACGTACCGAGACATCCGTCTCGTCCTCGATGGTGGTTCAAATCCATCCTACGGTTTATCATGCTGATGTGGCGCAATGGCAGAGCGATTTATATAGGTGATGATATGTATTACTGTGATAAGTGCAATAAAGAATTTAGTTCTAAAAAAGCCTTGTGCGGGCATATGGCTCATTGTATGAAAAATAAAGAGATATGTCCGATTTGCGGGAAAGAAATAGAGAAGTCTGTTTATAAGAGGCATGTAGATAGCCATAAACATAACAACTATTGTTTGGAATGTGGAAAAAGAATACCACATAGCAAAAAATTTTGTAGTTCTTCATGTTCGGCATCATATAATAATAAACGTAGAAAAACAAAAGAAGTAAAAAAATGTATTCAATGTGGCAAGGATTTTATTCCAGGTAGGACAAGCCGTGGCCAGTTTTGTTCCAGAGAATGTTCTACAAAATACCACTTCCTAGAAAAAGATAAGGAATATCTCAATGGAAAGATGACAAGCATGGCAACGCTAAAAAGACATTATGTATACCATAATAAATATATGTGTAGCATATGTGGCATATCATCTTGGAATAATAAAGAATTGGTGTTAGTGCTCGACCACATTGATGGAAACGCCGATAATAATAGCCCAGAAAACTTACGCCTTGTATGTCCCAATTGTGATTCTCAATTAGAAACATACAAAGGGAGAAACAAAGGAAAGGGGCGTTATTACAGAAGAGAAAGATACTATGAAGGCAAGAGTTATTAAATTGAGAGCTGGATAATAGTTCAATTCTGTTAATCAGCTCCATTATGACAGCGAGGACGGTGCGGGTTCCGTCGCCGCCAATACGGTGGAGATTGCAGGTTCGAGTCCTGCCGCTGTCTCCATTATTGAAAACAATGTATAGAAAGGTATTAATATGGAGGACTATAAAGTACCAACGGATGAACAAGAGACAGTCATTCGATTTGACCGCAACGGTACGAAATGCTATGTCTACACAACAGACAGCACTGTGATGACTAAGCTCGACAAGATTCATAAGCGTGTCAAACAGGACTATATCAATAGAAAGCCTGTTGCGGCGTACTATGAGTTTGACAAAGGATTGCTGTCGTTCAGGAAAAAGAGAGCGAAGCAGAAGCTCAGTGACGAGCAACGAAAACGAATTGGAAAAAGACTTGCTAAGTCTCGTAAAACGCAATAATTTTCCGCTCAGTATACAAAATTGCATATCTACTCCTTGTCCATCGGTTGGCGCATATAGTTAGGCCTAACGAGAAACAAGGAGGTATTTTTATGGCAAATAAGCATCCATTGCCACCGCCACCGAGAATCAACAGAGCAGACCATCCTCATTTTGAGCAGGCTGGTATGACGTTGGTCGAACAGTATAACCTGACAAACCTTGTCCGCGAGAAGCGTATGCAGGGCATGAGTTACCGTGAGTTGACAGATTACATCAATAACACACAGGGACTCATTCCTAATAACTACAAGATTTCACACAATTCTATTGCGCGCTACTGTAGAGACCACGGACTTGGCGGTGATGTCTCTGAGCAGTCCAATGATGAAGCTGTGAATGTATATAGAGAGAACTGTAAATCTCTCCGTGATATCAATACGGCTCTCGACATTATCTCCGTACAGCTCGATGAGATGAACAAGCAGGTTGGCAAGGGTTCTGTTAATGTAAAAGACCTGAGCACCATGATTAATTCGTTGGACAAGCTTACACTGCGACGTCAGACCCTCACAGCATCCATTGGAGAGATGCAGGAGAAGGTATACAAGTATGAGACGGTATCCCGCATTATTGGTACGGTAATGGCAAAGGTATCCGTATGGATTACCCCAGAACAGTATGAAGAACTCAAAGACATGCTTCGACAGGACCCGATTCTCTGTGAAGCATTGCGTGAGGTTGCACCATCTAATGTCTAAGGAGGAGAAACCATGTCGATGGAAGAGAAGAACAGGCGCATGAACCATGTGAAGAAAGGAAAAGACGTTCGGCGTACCGTGAAAAGTAGAGAGGATAAGAAATGGGCGAAACGGGAAATTATGCAGTACAAGACACGATGAATGTCAATGGAAATATCTATATGAGCAGTCGTGTGATTGCATGGGAACTGCATCGCGCTCACAAAGACATCCTCGAAAAAGTGCGTAGATATACAACAGATTCCCTTGATTCGTATTATATAGACAGACAGGGGAAAAGACGAACGTCATATCTTGTCTCTCGTGATGGTTTTATCCTGATGAATATACAGGGCTGTGTTGATGAACGACTCAGGATTCTCCATCGCTATGATATGGCTAAATCCGTAACAACTATTGATAAGCAGCTCAACGCATTGCGCCATGACCTCAATGAGTCTGGCGTTGTTCGTCCTTGGATTAACCCCAGGTATCAGCTTGATAACCTCAAATCAATCTACAAGGATGTAACTGGTGATGACACCCCTAGAGGTTTCTATGATTCTATTGGCGACTGGATAGGTATCAGTGTACCGTATAGTCATCGTTTGAAAATTACTGTACGTGATTGGATTCTACAGAACATCCCAATTGAGAAAATCAAGGAATTTGTCACAGGTATTCAATCACATACCGTTGTCCGTAGCGAAAGAGGGCATTGGGTTCACCTTGGTGGTTTTGATAACAACACCGTTGAGTGGGACAAGATTGTCAATGAGTTTCATGGAAAATGTGCATACTGTGGCAAGGAAAAGCCGTTGCTGCCAGAGCATGTCATTCCTCAGACCGTTCTTAGCAAGGAACATCCAGAGCTTGTCGATAGGATTCAAAATATTGTCCCTAGCTGCTCTGATTGTAACCATAGTAAATTGCGGCATGACTGGGAACAATGGTATAAGAGTCAGCCGTTCTATACAGAGTCGAGATTTAATGCGATAAAAAGACATATCAATAAATACAAGATGTAAGGGAGGTGCTAAAGATTGCCCAATGATATTATGAAGGAAATCTTTGGTAATTCCCTTAGACGCACAGGAGAGAAAGAGACGCCAAAAGACAGAGCGGCGCATGACTTTCAGTTCTTCTGTGAATACTATTTAGCTGATTACTTCACATCTCCGTGGAGCGAAGCGTTTCACAAATGGCTTATCCATAAATACGAAGACATCATCTTCAATCACAAGGACGAGCAGAACAAAGTCTGCGTATCTTCTCCACGAGGGCATGCAAAGTCAACCTTATCATCCTTCGCGTTTGTCTTATGGTGCGCTCTGTACGGATATAAGAAGTTCATTGTTATCATCTCTGCAACGGCTATTGTTGCCAAGCAGTTCATCTTGAATATCCGTGATGCGATTGAGTTTAATCCGTTAATCAAGCGTGACTTTGGCAACCTCAAGAATGACAGTCTGTGGAACTCTCAGGAGATATTGCTCCGTACTGGCGTCTATATCATCTGTAAGGGTGCAAATGCACAGCTCCGTGGCCTTCAGTTTGGCGGCACTCGTCCTGACCTGGCACTCCTTGATGATATGGAGTCCCAGGAAGAAGTCGATAGCCCAGCGCAGGTTGATGCATTGGAACACTGGTTGACAGCAGACGTCATCCCGATGCTTTCCGTTGATGGTGACGCGATCTTCATCGGAACGGTACTGAGTTATAATTCCGTTCTTTGGAGGCTCCTGACAGAAGCAAGGTTCGCATCGTGGGAGCGCAAGAGATTCCAAGCAGTCATTGAGTTCTCTCCAAGCAACCTTTGGGCTGAATGGGAAAGCATCATGACAGACCTGTCACGCGGTGACAACGCCTATCGAGAAGCCAAAGACTTCTATTACAAGCACAAAGAGGAGATGCTTGCAGGAGCCAAGGTACTGTGGCCTGACCAACGAAAAGACCAATACTTATATCTCATGGAAAAGAGATTAGAGTCCGAGGAGTCCTTTGCTAGTGAGTATCAGAATGACCCGATGACGGAGAATCTCCGTGTATTCAAGACGGAATGGCTCGAGAACAACTACTACGAGAAAGTCCCTGGTATCAAAGAGGTCAACATTGCGCTTGACCCTGCAATCAGTACGAGCCGTAAGGCGGATTACTCTGTTATCCTTGTGTTGGGACGAGGAACAGACAATTACTTCTATGTACTTGAATGTGATGCTCAGAGACGTAGCGGCGATAAGCTTGTTGATGACGCAAAGAAGATTATTGCTACATACTATAAGTATCGTCCGAAGATTATCTGCGAGACGAATCAGTTTCAGGCGTTCTTCTCGACAACATTACAAAAAGACCTTGTTGATTCTGGTATCTACCTTGAATGGGTTGACATCATGCATATGGGCAAAGACAAGAAGAAGACCCGTATCGAGAGCCTTGCACCTCATATTCGTCAAGGTCACATCAAATTCAAGAAAGACCAGAGTTTGTTATTATATCAGCTGCGTATGTATCCTAGAACTCACGATGATTGCCCTGATGCACTCCATATGGCAATCAGTCCAATGCTCGAATCGTCAATCGCTAAGTTCTCCTTTGGTAGCTTTGGCGGCAATACGAGACACAACGAGAATGGCTCTAAGATAACCATAAAGCAGCTCGGTGAACAACTAAAGAAGTGGGGAGGTGAAACTTACGAATAAACTACAGAGATTCCTTGCATCCAAGATTCCATCCATGAAACTCTTATGGACTGACCGATATGGCATGAACATCCCAAATGAAAACAAGACACGGAAAATGACGTTACCTCCCCCAGATAAACGGAGACTCCGTAACCTCTCTCGTGAACCTATCGTGCGGAAAGCCATGAACATCATCAGCGATGCCGTGTCCTCTATGCCATACACCATTGATGTGATTGCCCCAGGACGCAAGAAGTATGTCAAAGAGATTGCTGTGATTCAGAACATCATCGAACATCCAAATATCATCGACAGCCGACGCAGTTTCACAAAGAGAATCATGGATGATGCACTGGTATTGGATGCAATGGTTGTTGAAGCAGCCAAGGGGAGTGACCGTAATCACCCCATTTACCTTTACCCTGTGGATGCAGGGACAATCAAACTGCTTGAGCCTTGGGATTACACGAATCCGCATGGATTCCGCTATGTACAAGATCAAGAGCACGGTGCACAGCAGTTCACAGCAGACACCATCTTCTATGGTACTCGTCAGAGCTTCACAGATACACACTATGGTTGTTCTCCTGTCCGCTATGCATACAAGTACATCAATGATTACATTGAAGCCTGTGCAAGAGCCAATGACATTGCGACGAATACAACATCGAGCTTCATTGTTGGACTCAAGGATGCAACCCCAGAGATGGTTGATAAGTTCCGCGATTACATGACGAATGAGATTGAAGGCACAGGTCATATCCCTGTTGTTGGTGGCACGGACATTGATTCTCGTCAGATTCGTAGCATCAACAAGGATAACCTTGGTATTGATTGGATTGACAGGCTGACCAAAATCATTGCCATGTCTTTCAGTATCCCGCCTGAAGAACTTGGTATCACGATTCAGAACGATAGAAGTACTGAAGATGACCGTGATAACTCCATGACGGAAGGTGCAATCAAACCATATGCCTATCTCCTTGAAGACTTGTATAACAACTATGTCATTGCAAAGATGGGGCTTGGAGGTGTACTGAAGTTCAGGTTTATCCATGAAGACAGTGAGAATCAGAAGACAGCAAAGAGTGCACGACTTGTCAATGAATACAAAGCTGACCTCATTACAGAGAATGAATTCCGTACTCTGTGCGGTTATGAAGAGAGTCCGTCGAAATATGCCAACATGACGCACGTTGAAAAGACAGCCAGTATCAATGTCGATTTGGGTTTGGCAAACGGAGGAGGATTTAATGGCGTCGGTGATGTCAAAAACAATACGAAGAACAACGATGGTTCACAGAAGGATGGTGATAGTGGTTGAGTAAAGAATTGATGAAGAGTTCCATGACAGATGTCACAATGTCCTCGGAATTTGGCAAGATGATTATCAATGGTTGTATTACAAAGATTGGTAAGGCTTCTACTGGCGCTCCTTGCGGCACAGATGGCAAACTTGCAGTGTTTACCGCAGAATCCATTAAGAAGTGCGCCGATACATTTGTAGGTATGCCATTGAATTGCACGTATCCAGATGGATGGTTTGCAGATGGCACAGATTTGTTCACAAATCACGGCGACACAAACATTGGATATATCCGCAGTGTTGAAGCAAAAGATGATAACCTCATGGCAGAAATCGTCGTATGGAAAGACAAATTCCCTGAAGAAGCTTTCATGATTGTAAACGGTGCTGATTCGCTTGGTTTTAGTGTTGAATGGTATCCGACACAGACACATGAAGACGAAGAGAACATTTACATGGATGAATTTCAGGGAGCTGGCTGTGCAATTCTCTGGAAGAACTGCGCGGCTTTTAGTGACACGTTTATTGAAACTCTTGCGGCAAGCAGAGAGAAAAAGAATAGGAGTGATAATTCTATGAATGAACAGGAAAAGAAAGAGATTATCGACAGCATCATGGCTGGTCTGGATGAGAAACTGAAGGGCTACGAGCAGAAGATTGAGGAGATCAAGGCATCCGTTGAGAAAGTCAAGGGTGACGTTGAGGAATCCGTTAAGGCTTCGATTGAGGAAGTTAAGTCTGACATGGAGAAAGCCAAGGATGAGTTTAAGGCATCTGTCACTGTTCCGCAGCCGAAGACACAGGAGGTTGCAGAGAACCCGTTTGAGGGTAGCGAGGAAAAGTCCAAGGAAGAGAAGATTGCAGAAATCAATGCTTCTGATATGTCTCTCGCTGAAAAGCTCCGTGAAATCACGAAAGTTCGCTACGGCAAGTAATTTAGACTAACAGATAAGACTGTTGCATTTGCAATGGTCTTTTTTTTATTGGAAAGGATGATGTGAATAATGAGTAATGGTGTACTTTATAGCGCGTCTATCGCAACGACAGACAAAGGCCAGCCGATTAAGGCGGCATCGAATCCGATTAGTGTTTACAGTGAAGACCACATGCTGGTCGTTGGTGACTATGACAAGGTTCTCCACGATTATCTGAAGCGTGACTTTGCTCTCGCTGTCAAGGTTAACAGTGTCCGTGCATCTGGCTATCCGCATGTATGGAATGAGCAGAAGGGTATCCCTGCAAATACCAAGGCTGTTGACCCGAAGGTTGGCTTTGGCACGGCAGAGGCTCCGTCTTATCGTCCGAAGACGCTCTCCACAGAGTATAGGCGCGATAACTGGAAGACGGCATTTGCTCGTTGCTATGCTACGGGTATCCGCTATGACTTCTTCACGCGCAACATGGAGAACAACTACGGTACGTTCGAGAATCTGACCGAGAAGGACTACAACGACATGTTTGTTGACTTTACGAAGACTACGTGCAACGACTTCTGGAATGGCGCAACGAAGTTTGATGCAACGGATGCATTTACGTACTACGGTGTTATCGCTCAGGTTTCTGAGAACAATGACAATGTCACGGCTATTGCGGATGGCACGAAGATTGCCGATGCACTCAACACGAAGATTGCAAACCTCATGGCTCGCCTTGACTACACGGGCTATCCGAATGTCATTGCTATGAATCCTGCAACGTATGACATCCTCATCAAAGAGGAAGCAGAGCGTTCCCTGTATCAGCGTGACATCACAACGGAAATCGTTCCTGGCGTTAAGGTTCCGGCCTTCTTCACGCCGATGGGCAAGCTCCCGATTGTCCTTACGCCGTTCATTAAGCCGACGGTTAACGCAGAAGCAGGCACAACGGTTCATCAGATTGTTGCTCTCAACACTGCAATGATTGACCGCGTATGGCTCTTTAATGATGGCCCGAAGGTCTATGAGATTGCAAACCCTGACACGCCGCTTGCAAACGACCGTCTCCTCACGGATAAGTTCGTACTCGACTTCGCCAACTACATTGTTCATGGCGTTGACACGGGTATGCACTTCATCCTCACGAAAACGGTGAAGAACTGATTTAACTGAGTAAAATAGTCGCTTGGCTTTTAACCAACAAATAAACAAACTAGGCGGCTTAAGATAGTCGCTTGGCTTTTAACCAACAAATAAACAAACTAGGCGGCTTTTATAGGAGGAGGTAGTTAGATGCCAAGAGTAGCAAAGAAAGCAACAACGGCAATCAAAAATAGCGAGCTTAAAGAAGCAGAGAAGCCAGTGGAGTATGAAGTGTGTGACGCCATGAAATCTCATGGTTCTATCATGCTTGGTACTCACTTTATCCCGATTGTCGATGGCAAGGTTAAAATCAGTGCCATGACAAAGATGATTCTTGACAAGAGTGGGTTCCTGAAATGAAGACGTATCTGACTGAGGAGGAAATTCCTCTGTACTGTGGCCTTATCAGTGGCGTCAAGATGGAACATATTGAAGCGGCTACAACGCTCATTGATGCCTTCAAGGGACGTTCGTTTTATCCGATGGAACACACGGAACGCGTTGAATTGAAGCATAAGCGTGTAGACCATGAGTTCCGTGGGAAACTCAAGCATTTCCCTCGTGTATCCATTGAGAAGGTCACAGCAAAGACCCGTGGTTTCTTTGGGGAAGACACGTTGACTCTGGATGCAGACACACTGGATTTTGACGATGATGAGTCCCTGTACTTTACCTTTGAGTTCCCTCAGTCATTCATGTTCCGTAAGCCACCTAAGTACCTTAAAGTGACCTACAAGAGTGGCTATGAGGAAATCCCAGAAGCAGTAAAGCGGGCATGTGGAATCCTTGCCTGTAATATCAAGCAGATGGGCGGTACATTACGGTGGAAAAGCCGTGATGACTATGACGTTAAGGTAACACTTAGTGACTCTGGTGTGTTTTCCCCAGAGATTGAGAATATATTGCGAGGTGTAGAGATTCAATGAATGTACTGGCTTACTATACTGACCGAATGGAACCATTGACAAGTGAGAATGGAACAACGGAACAAGCCTTGGTATTGCGTAGAGGTAAGACAATGAGTCCACAGACGATTGCAGATGGTAGAGTGATGCTTGTAGACCTTGGGACACAGTTTGTTGGCGGTGATATTTTATCGCGACAGAATGGTGAGCAGTATTTCATCGTATCGAAACAGCAGAGTTCAGACTGTGTTCAGATTCAAGGTAAACGAGTGAATGCCCACGTCAATATCAGTGCATTAACGGACAAATATGTGAATCATAAAAAGGTTGGAACAGAAGAAACCGTGATTGTTACGAACTGTCCAACGTATTATCAAGATGTGTCGGCAGCAATGCACACGTATGACGCAGGACTTTTACCGAAAACCGTGAAACGCATCGTTATTCATAATTCTATCAAGGTGAAACTCCTTGACCGTGTTTCGTTTGGTGAACGGAATTATCAGGTGGACAACATTGACACGGCAAAGTATGTCGGATTGTATGAACTGCAACTATCAGAGGATACACGACAATGAGTAATATTTCTAAGGCCGTCACTCAGTGGGCAAATAAGAATATCGCGGACATCAAAGGCGAATGGGGAAAATCAACCATTGAAGGTGATGCAGAAATCAATTTCAAGATTACGAAGGACAGCCCCAATGAAATCACAGGTGAATTTACCGCGAGTGGACAGAAGATGTGGATGAATGAATATGGTTCTGGCTCTAAACTAGACCGCAGCAATCCGTTTTTATCCCAATACACCAGTTCTTCGGTATTCAATAAAGAACGACTGAATGATACTGGTTTTGAATATGCAATCCGTACAAGGCCAAAAGGATTTTATCAGGACTTAGACGGAAACAAACATAGTGGCTCTGGTATTGGTATGCCGCATGGGCTTAGACTGGAAAGCAAGAGCACGTTTGGAAATCTTGCTGTGGATACTCATGAGCCAAAACATACGATTGAGGAAACTCTTACTGGGAACACTGTGCTCAATGAACAGTTTAAACAGGATTTACTGAGTTCCTTTGGAGCAACCGTAAAAGAATCTATCGCAAAGGTGGTGCATGAGAAATGAACGCCTTTGAATATGGCAATGAGCTTTGGAATCTGTTTACGAATGATGAGACTCTGGTAAAGGCACTAAACGTCGATGTGAATGACGAATCTTCTTATTCCAAGCACTACCGACAAGACGATGTTGCCCCAGAGCTTTTCAATGTAGAAAACCTGCCGTTCGTTGCGTTTTACTTTGCAGACGCAGGCTCTACAGTGAACGATTATTTGAACCTTGGACTTCTCCGTATTGACATCTACGCGTCCTATCGGGATGACGTAGAGCCAATCCGTAAACGTATCGTTGACCTCATCCATGAGCGATTCGATGAACGTGTCCGTGCGGAAGGACAGAGAAGTTCAGGGATTACCAATGTATACAAATATAGATTGGAGTTTACTCCATTGATTTTCACATGAGAAAGGATGATGTGTAGATGGCAGTTAAAGATCTTCTGAATAAAGGACTGCTCCTGCATGGTATTGGTGCAGGTGTTCTGAAGAGTGTCACTGGCAAGATTGCTGAGATGACTACTTCTCAGAGCATGAACATGAACATTACGGCAACAACAGAGGATGTCTATGGTGGCGACGGTCTGTTCCCGCTCTATACGTACATTTCCAAGAAGGAAGGTACGGTTGAGATTACGAACGCTGAATTCAAGCTCTCGCAGGTTCAGGTTGCACAGGGTACTAGAATTACGGCATCGGGCAACAAGCGCAACTATCGTGTCCTCATCACGAAAGAGGACAAACAGCTCATCAAGGACGGTGCTCTGACTGGTGTTGAGGTCATTGCAGTCATCGGTCCTGACGGTAATGATGCATCGGCCGCTGTTACGGTTACGGATGCTGGTGCTGTAACGTTCGGTGAAGCTGCGGCTGCCGGTGAGTATGCTGTGTGGTTCAAGGCAACGGATGCCAACAGTGTCAAGGCAGAGATGCTCAAGAATGCAATGCCGGAGGTTGCAACATTCAACTGGATGTTCACCACAGAGGACTCCGAGGGCAACAAATATCAGATTGATATCTATGCTCGTCGTGTCCGTGCTGATGGCGAACTCAAGATTGAGACGGCTCGTGATAAGGCAACCACTCCGTCACTCAAGATTAAGATTCTTGACCCGGGCGATGGCCATGATGACTTTGCAGTTGTCACGATCACGCCGCTTGCTGCCTAATTGATTTGATGGCTTAACCTTGGGACTGATTTCGGTCAGTCCTTTGTTTAAACTATTAAACTATTAAGGAGGAACAGTTTATGGATGAGAAAAAAGAAGATAATGTAATTGGACTCTATGAGATTGTACGAGATAGATATGGCAAGAAACACAAGGTGTACAGTGCTCGCTTCAAGGATTTGCATACAATTATGAACTTCACACAGCACTATAGCCCTGATTCCTTTGGACTGTACATGCTTGCCCCTGTCATTGACAAAGATGGAGAAGTAGACATGGATGCAGAGGGTAATATTAACTATGACAATGGATTCTATGATGACCTCATGGAAATGATTGAGATGGCACTAGACCATCGTGAAACTCGTGAGCAGATTGAAGAATGGCTCGACATTGAGGTTGCAAGGAATATCATCATGGTATATCTTCGTGTTTCTCAATTTAAAAAAAACAGTCCGTTAAGTCTGGGGAAGAAACCCATTGGAGAAATCTAATCGCAAGTCTTGTACAGAACACAAGTCTTAATGTTCACGACATTGAAAATCTTCGGATAAATGAAATGGAAGATTTACTGGAAGGCATTAACGAAAACAGTGAGTCCCTTCGCAAGCAGTATGAAGGTGGCGGCACGACAGAACAGCTAGAGGGCGATGATGCTATCCGCGCACTCCTTGGAAAATAATCTTGAGAAATCCCTTACAATATTATCCGAGATGTGGTAGTATACAGTCAAGGGAGGGTTTGATTGAAATGTTTGATTTTCTTGATGAGATTTTGCCGATTATAGCTATTATATTTCTGGTGGCGTGTCACCCTCTTGTCACTGGAGTGCCTATAGTTGTCATTTTCTTGCTCTGTTATATTGTGCATGTGATAAAGAAGTAAAATAGTTTTTCATAGGGGGTATCATGGTAAAACATGGTATCCCTATTTTTTTTATTATTAGGGAGGGATAAAATGGCAGATAAACAACAGTTGGTATATGAAATCAATATCATTGCCAATGGCACGGATAAAATTGAGGGTGTCAAGAAATCCCTCGAAGAAACGAAAAGTAATCTCGAAAAGCTGAACAACACAAATGTGAATATTGGTGTCAATGACAACTTCAAATCAAACCTGCACACAATCAGCCAAGACTTGCGCGAGGTAAAGCGTGGCATTGAGTTGCTGAACAAGGGCGCATCCATTAAGGTTAATGGTGTAGAGCAGACGGAGCAATCCTTGCGTGCTCTTGAGAAGACTCTGGAAGATACCTTGAAGAATATCAAGGCAACCTCTTTCAATAACATTGCCAAGGACATGGTGAAACTCGATGAAGCTGCTGCTAAAGACAGTGCAGCCATTGATAAACTGATTAAGAAGTATGAGCAGCTGACGCGTTCTCTTTCGATTGCCAAGAATGACAATAAGCTCATTCCTGAATCTACATGGTATAATCGTAGAAACTCATTGGATGAGGTCATTGCAAAGCTCAGAGAGTATGGCATTGTTCGTAACAATGTTTACCGTGGCGATAACTATGCTTCTTATAGAAATAGCACCCAGTCTGCTATTAATGACTTGAAAAGGCGTGCAGAACTTGAGACTCAAATTGAGAGAATCATTGACAGACAAACGCTTGCTATGGAACGTGGACAGCAGGTCAAGAGAGCAGACTTTGAGTTGTCCATGAGACAGTTCAATCAACTCCTTGCTGAATACCAAAAACTGAATGGGACAAAAACATTTACGTCTCCGTTTAGTTCCTTTACCAATTCCGAAGAACAGAACAAGGCTGTCATGAAGAATAACATTGAGGCATGGTCAACGGGACTCAAGACATATTCCCAAGAGTTGTCACGGTTAATGGCATTGCAAGAGCAAATGTATGTCATTTGGAGACATGATGGTTCACAGGAAGCACGGGAAAACCTTGATAAGCTCGCTGCTACCATTGCAAAAGTACGTGCAGAGCAAGATGCATATCAACTGGTTGCCAATAAATCGACCAAAGGTTCTACTCCTGACCCAACTGGTAAATGGGCAGAGGGTATCCAATCGTATACAAGAGAACTCCGTAGACTAGAAGATGCTCAACAGAGACTCTATGCTCTCTGGAAAGCTGACCCGAGTAAAGAGAATAAGGCAGCATTGGATAACGTTAAAGCTAGTCTTGCATCTGTACGGAAAGAGTATGAGGGTTATCAGAAGGATGTTGAGGGTTTTAATAAGAACGCAGGGACAGCTATATCTTTTGCCAGAAAATTGCGTAGTCATCTGTATTGGATTACTGCAGGTTCATTACTCGGTGCTGCCTTTGCAGTTCCAACGGAGACATTCAATTCCCTTGTACAGCTCGACGAAGAGATGCATAACTTAGCAACGGTCATGCCACAGCTTGAAGGAAAATCGTCAGAAGCCATTAAGAAATACCAGGCAGAGCAACGAGAACTCATTGAAACAGCCAGTGAATACGGCGCATCTGTAAAAGATGTCATGGAATCCGCACGACTCTGGGGACGTATGTATAAAGACCAAGCAACAGTCAATACATTGGTTTCTCAATCTGCTAAGCTTGCAGTTGCCGATAACTTCTCCATGGCTGAATCTACGAAGGCTGTAGAAGCTGCAATGTTCCAGTATGGACTTGTTGCGAAAAACAGTGCAGAAGCATTGGCATATTCCAATAAGATTGTCGATGTATATACAAAACTGTCACATAATGCCGGTGTTTCCGCACAAGACCTCGCAGCAGGCGTAGAACGCTCTGGTTCAGTCGCTAAACAGGCAGGGATTTCCTTTGAATTCCTCAATGCACTCATTGCTCAAGGTACTCGTGCAACGGCATTGAGTGGTTCGGAAATTGGTAATATGCTCAAGACCATGCTTGCGTCGTTCAACAGTGATAAGGCCGTGAAGGAACTCAATAAACTTGGCATTGCAACCACAGAGACTGTCAATGGCATTAAAAAGGTACGCTCTGCACAGGCCGTACTAATGGACGTTGCAGTTGCCGCACAGGGAACCAATAAAGACCTAAAAGACCTCTGGATTCAAATGAGTGGCGGTAGACCTAAACTTGCCGCATAATATAGAAATATATTATTAGTATGCTTTAATAACGGTTAAACTCCTAATGACAGGACAAGACCGTGGTAAAACCTATATAGGGAACCGTAGAGACTACAAATAGCCACCCTAACGTAAAGTCGAGGGATGAATGTATAGTCCGAACTCACGATATAGTCATTGAATAAAACGTGAGAGTACGGCAGAAATGACCGTACCCGTAATAATAAGTCATAGTTAATTCTATGGCTTATTTTTTATGAGTAACAAATTGAAGTTTCAATGGGCAAAAGCAGCAGCTATGTTCAGTAACTATCAGGAAATCATTAAGAACTGGGGACTCGCTGTCAATTCAATGGGATTCACGGATAATCAGGTGAAGAACCAGATGGATTCCCTGTCCCGTCGTATTAATAAACTCAAGGCTGATTTGACTGGTATGGTCGCACAAGGTGGCAATAGTGGCCTTACCGAATGGCTCAAGGAATGTGTCTCGGAATTAGACCGTTTGGCACGTTTCCTGTCTACGGTCAGTGCATCTACGTACAGTTTCCTTGGCAGTATGGCAAAATTAGCTGCTACCATGTACGCCGTAAACAGAGCTATGGGGATGATTCGTACATCGTTAGCTGCAACGAAAGCAGGCCTGATTGCAACGGGGGTTGAAGGTGCCGCTTCGATGGCTACACTACGTGTTGCTGTTGAAGCTGTTGGTGCGGCATTTAAGAGGATTCTCCCTGTGTTGATTGTAACAACGGTCGTGGAAGGTATCTCATATCTCGTTGATAGCACTAATAGCGAAACAGACGCTATACAGAAACAGAGCGAAACCCTAGAGGATAATCTTGCGGTAAAACGCCAAGAGATTGAGATGTATTCACAGCAAGAGGACTTCCTTGATGCACTGTTTACTGCCCATCAAAAACTCACTGCTGAAATAGAGAGTTCCACGGTTAGCGACGAAAAGAAGAAGAAGCTCCTCGAAGACCGTATTGAGACAGAGAACCAAATGGCACAGATTGTCGGATGGTCTGCTGTACAACAGATGCAAGCTGATAACTTCACCGATGATTCTACAAAGAAGGTACGAGATAACTATATAAGCGCAACGGAAGCCAAGAAGAAATCATTGGCACAATTCTTGTCGGCAAAACAAGAAGAAGCAGTCAAAAACTATCAGGTTGCCACAGAAAATATGCAGAACTGGAAAGAGGAAACAGACCAATTCTGTAGGGCAACGGGCGATAAAATCGAAGCATTACATAAATACGTATCAGCGCAGGAACTCGTTGCTACGGTCGAAGAAAAGATTCATCAATTACAAAAGGCGAGTGCAGAACAAGGTCTTGAGAACTTTAAGCAAAAACAATTTGAACTCAGCCAGCTACAATCTGACCCAGACCACGAATGGACAAGTAGTGACCAAGAAGCACTAGATAATGCTAATCGCATGGTTAGTCGGTTAAATGGAGATATTGATAGAGCGAACAAAGCCATCTACAATGATAGATATACTATCAGATGGGAACAGACAGGAGAGGAGCTTGCACAGAAAGAAAAAGAAGCAAGAGAAGCATTTCAGAACTTAGGTGGTGCAAACCTTCTCAACCCAGGTGGTCTCACTGACCCGAATGACTTCCTGCAAAAATGGGGTTCTGGAGAAGGTGCAGGTGGTGACGAATATAACCATACACCGAGTGGAAAGTCAAAGCATAACAAAGGTCGCACGAAGAAAGACCCGAATTATGTCAAAGAGGACTGGCAGTATGGCGATACGACATCACAGATGTTTGCAGAGTTGTCTAAGAAGTTTGAGTCCAAGTTTGACACAAGGAATGGCCTTGATGTCGCTACATTATCCGCTATTGTCACGAAATTGACTGGTATTAACACTCTTGAGTTCGATGGAGTATCTGACCCATTCGGTACTGGTGGACGCAATACATGGGAATCTGGACGTTTGTTTTATGAGAAGATGGCTCCGTATTTAGCACAGGGACTCTCTGTACCAGAAGCATTGGGACACCTTACACCGGGCATTACAGATCAAGACTGGAAAGCATGGTTAGACGATAAAGCACTGTATCTTCGCAATAAGTATAACTACACTAAGAATGAACAAAGATTCAGTGACCCGAATGAGCAAGCAGGTGGACTCTATGACCTTGGTGGAAGCTCTGCAAGTGTAGGCAACGAATCCTATGCTGGTAGTGATGCTGACGAAGCACATCTCTGGGACCTCGCTGTTGATGCCGCAAGTAAATCTAATAAGATTAAAGACCCTCGCCTGTTCTGGCTTATCATGATGCACGAATCTGGCCGTGGCAAAGACCCTATAGCGAAAGAGAATCACAACTTTGCTGGTATTGGTGGCGGACATGGAGTTGACATGATGAGTGATGAATTGTTCGTAGGTCAGCTCGTCGCAACCCTTGATAATATGTTTAAATCAACTCCGAACAACATAGGAGAGCTTGTCTACGGTATGTATACGAATCATTATTTCACAGGTGATGCAGAAGCATATCAGTCTGACCTTAATGCGATTGATTCTGAGGGACTTGTTGGTGGTAGTAATAATCAAACCTCTAGTTTGTCCGCTGCGCCTATTGGTGATGCTGTATATGATGAAGCCCTTAAGGAGTCAGCAGAACGCAAGGGAGAAGCCCTTGGCGCAAATACGTGTGCTGCTTTTGTTTCCTATGTAACTCGCGGCATTGGTGCAAATACAGGTATTGATGACCCATTGGTCAAGAATTGGGTAGACAGTGCCCAGTCAAGAGGAGCATGGGTTGACTCTTCCCTTGGACAGACAGCACCTAAAGGCTCGTTGGTTGTATGGAGTCGTGAAGGAGAGCCAGATGGCAACCCTTGGATGCACATTGGTATCTCTGACGGTCAGGGAGGTTGGATTTCCTCGGATACACATGGACTTAAGCACCACACTGGCCTTGATTCGTATTATTCCGGCAATGGATATACCTATGCCGGTTACATTGATATGTCAAAGCTAACCAATGGACAGACTGTAGCTGGCTATGCAACTCCAAAGAAACCATCTTTCTGGGATGGTCGTAAGAGTTCCCTTGCCGATTTCACGAGAGACCAAATTGCAGAAATCATCTATGACCAGGACCGTCAACAGAAACTCTATGAAGCTCAGAAGAAGAACATTGAGTATCAGATGAAGATTCATGGTGATACCTATGAATTGCTTCGTGCTAACGATGCAAACGAAAAGGCATACTATGAAGCTGTAGAGAAAAACCGTAAGGGATGGATTGAAACCTATGATAACCTTACGGATGATATTAATGATTTCCTTGAGCAGCACGTAGAAATCAAAAACAAACTCGACGGAAAAAACATCTATGATATGCCACAGGATGAACTGAGGAAACTCGCTGACTTGTCCAAAGATGATGAGTTCAAGAAATCCATTGATAACCTCTTTAAAGTTCGTGAGCAGTTAAGTAATGCTGATAGTAAGCTCGATGAATTACGTGTAGCAAAAAAGATTCGCGATGGCTATATGACACCGGAACAGGACGAGGAGTATAGACTCAGCCGACTCAATGAATGGTATAACCGTACAACGTCCAATAAGACCGATGCTGAGAAGTATATGGATACCCATGAACTCTATCGGTCTCAAATTGACGTTTATAACGAGAGACTAAAGAGACAAAGGGAAAGTCTCATGGATATTCGTAGACGCGACCAGGAACAGCTTGAGGAATACTATGAACAGCTCGATGATATTCAGAATGGCAAGCACAATGAGAAAGGTGAGGTTGTAGAGAAGGGACTTGCTCAGTACAAGGGAGATACCTCTGAGGAAGCCAAAGGTAAGATTGCAGAACTCAAGAAAAAGCTCAATGACTTACAGGAGAATATCGACCAGTTGTCAAAGCATGGCAGTGAGAGTTTCCAGAAGGTACAGAAAGAAGTCGAAGATACCGAAGCAAAAATCCGTGAGATTGCTGAGAAGGACGATGAGGTCACGAAGAACCTCTGGGATACCATTGAGAACGATGTCGGAGACATGTTCTTTGATATTATCAAGCAGGGCAGTTCCTTTAAGGAATCCTGGAAGAAGCTCTGGGATGACGTTGCTAAGATTGCATTGCAACAGATTATGAGAATGACGGTCAACCGTTGGCTTTTTAATGCAAGAACAACGATTGACGATGCTATCAGCAATAGGAACGCAGGGAAGAACGCCGTTATCAATGGTGTTATGTCGAAATTCACGGCAACGCCAAAGGGATGGAATCAGGTTGCAACTGGTAACCGTTACCTTGATATGGCAAATGGCGTGACAAATGGCAACTACTTCCCCATGAAATCCAACGGTACAAACGTTGCAACAAGCATTAACAAGTCCGTGCAGGCAACCAGTAAACTCAGTAGTGTTACGCAGAGAGCCGCAACGCTCACCAATGTATCCAATACATTGACACAGGCGGCAACTGCAAAAGATGCACTGAATACCTCGGCTACCACAACGCAGACAGCGGTAACCCAGGCACAGATTGCAGCAACACAGGCGAATACCGAAGCACTTATCATGGCAGGCTCTACGCCATCCATTGCCATCGGTGGTCATGCAATGGGTGGATTACTCAGCAGGGCGTACGCTAACGGCGGTATGATTCATGGTGCTGGTACTGGTAAGTCTGATAGTATCCTCGCATATCTGGCGGACAAAGACAGGTTCGTTTTTCTTTCCAATGGTGAGTATGTCATGACAGCAGAAGCAACGAGTCGCATTGGCAAAGACAATCTTGATGCCATGAATTACGGTGCATTTGCCGATGGTGGTGCATTGAATCCAATACCGTATGTTCCACAGATTTCCCCACGTGTGGCAAAGAGAGCCGAGGGAGTTCGTGTAACGAATCCAAATGCACGCATGGAACAGCTCATGCAAGAGCAGACGGATACCATCAAGAACATGGGTAATTCCGATGGCTCTGGTAATGTCGTTGTGCTAAATACACACGCATCCAGTGATGATGTCATGAATGCGATCCAGAGGAACCCAAGAGCATTCCAGTCGATTCTCCACAACCAGAAACGACACGGTTTCCGTTAAGATACCATAGCATGTATGCATAGGAGACATAACCTTCTATGCATATTTCTATGGTATTTTATAGGATGCTCAAAACAAACGTCCATTACCAGCACACTAATAAACCACACAGAAAAGCACAAAACAACATGTGATTGTGTTGAATAGAACAATTTTTAGAACGCTAAGTAAAACTTTGATTAAACTTTTTAATTTGACCGAACAATATGCCCCAAAAAAGACATTATATATAGAGGGACAAATAAAGAGGGTACTATAGAGTATACATTGAATCTCCATACGGCTTGCGTGAATGACAATGGATGAAGCCTTAGAGTTGATACTATAGTTCTTCCATTGAGATTCACGAGCTGATATGAGAATAATGAATGGCCTTTGAGAGTTTTGGTTTGCTTGTTTAATAGTTATTTGCGTAAGCAAATGATTTACGAAGTAAATCTTCTAAAGGTCTGTTCATAAAAACCATTAAATACAAAGAAGCTATTGAAAAGTAGTTGGAAACATTATGAGATATATCTCATAAACAAGGCAACGAAAATCAATAGCTTCTTTTTTGTACAATGAAGTAAATAGTTCATACAGTGTTTGATTTGCTATCGCAAATACTTACTGTCGTAAGTAATCATTTGAACAATCAGAGTATTGAACCCTCTATTCAGACAACCATGAATCCATCGAATAACAATAGAAGAATCTTAGAATTAAAACTATAGTTCCTCCATTGGATTCCGATGTATCTCATGGAATATCCAATGAAAGGAGATAGACAATGGCTATTGATACATTTTCATTTATTCCTTATGGAAAAGTGAAATTGGGTTTCGCGTGGTCATCCAATGAATATGAATCAGAGAATGGCACGAAACTCTATTGCCGAAAACGTGTCCATGCAAAGAAAACCTATAGCTTTACCGTGCAAGGTATCCGTGAAGATATGGATAAGCTCATTGCCTTTTACAATAAGCAGCATGGTCAGCTCAATCCATTCTTCTTTGAATACGATGGAATTAAGGACTTATGTTATTTCACCAATACACTGTCCGTGAAGCAAAAAGTAGCAGCGGGGGAAATCCAGATGTACACCTGTGACATTGGATTGGAAGTCGATGCACAACACGTATCGTATCCCGATGCTTCAACCGATGACATCTTACCATCGCCATACAATGAGTTCACACGATCCATTGACTGGAACGTACAGGTATTAGAGATGGGTGCTACACAGAGACGTGCTAAGTCCAATAAGCCACACGAGAAGCTAAATGCAACATGGAGTGGCCTGAAAAGCGAAAGGGATACCATGATTAAGCTGTTCAACTCTCATTGTCGTGTCCCGTTGAAGATCATGTATGACCATAAGCTCATCTCTGTGATTCTACCAGACTCTATGGAGATTACAGATTACCGTGAAGGGAAAAACATTGTTGGTTATAACTGCCAGATGGAGGTGACGATTGTCTAATGGAAAACGTAAACAAATACATTGGGATTCCACACTATTTTGGTGAATCCTCATTCAAGAAATGTGACTGCATTGGATTGTGCCGTTTATTCTATCGTAATCATGGGTGGAGTCATCCGATTGACGATGGTAAACCTGTAGACAAAGACCATTTTTCCGAACCTTCAGTTTGGCGTAGATTGTACAAGTATTGCCTACTCAATATGATACAGGTGTATTACGATGAGCTGTCCTTTGGTGACTTCGTAATCTTCAAGATAGACGGTGATTTGCATACTGGTATCTACCTTGGCTATGGCGACTTGTTGTCCATGCAGGTTCCAACGGTATACAGCAAGTCTACATCGACCATCTATCATCGTGCATGGTGGACACCATTTTTCAAATATGCGTTTCGTAAGGAGGGATTGTTTTGATTACATTACCAGTCTCAATGGCAAAGGCAAAGGAATCAGGCAATCCATTCTTCATTGAGTTATATATTCTACAGCTTCGTGACGGCATCATGCGTATTGCGGCAACCGATGAGAATATCTTGTACAACAACGAAGAATACACCGCTGTACCGTTTCAGCGTGGAGAAGTCACGACAAGTATGGATAACCTCACGGACTCCTGTGAGGTAAGTCTCGGTGATTGTAGCTATGAACTACTCAAATATGTCATTGAAGGCTTTGATTTCCGTGGATGCAATGCTGTGATTTTCCGTATCCAGTATCCTGATTCTCTGAAAGACCCGTCGATTGTGCAGCCTGTATTCTCAGGATACATTGATGAACCGTCATATACCAATGGCGAGTTCTCGTGCAAGGTCAAGAGCCGTATCCCTGAGATTGAATGTCCGAACAGAAACTTCCGTATGGCGTGCAACAGTGAGTTTGGCGATGAGGAATGTGGCATGAGCCTTGCAGAAGAGACGCTGACTGTACAAAGCGTTGAGTCAAATACAGTGACGCTTGATAAATCTCACGACAAGAACTATTGGAAAGACGGTGTTATTTCCGTTGGTGGCGAGTCTAGAATCATCATAGAAAGCGATGGAAATACCGTTACGCTAAATGTGAACTTCGTACAGGACATCACAGGACACCAAGCAACACTCCGCAGAGGTTGTAATAAGACCGTTGAAGCGTGCCGTGCATTTGGTAACATGAAGCACTATAGCGGCTTCCCTGCAATTCCGTTTGAAAGCAACTATCATTAAGGTGGTGAACGAAACTAATGACTGATAAACAAAAAACAAACCTTTACGATGCTCGTAATGCTATGTCAGATGGGCATCTTAGGTACTTATATGAACATGCTATGAGCCATACCCCAGTGTTTGACCTACAGCGTTTCGGACACCATCGTGGTAAATCTGGCGGCAAGATGTTTGCAAGTATTGCAGGTTTCCTTGTTGGCTTTACGACTCCTTGGCTGTTCGGTGCAAAGGCATTTTCCGCTGGTATCATGGGTGCATCGCTGTTTGGCTCTATTTGGAGCGCATCGCATACACAGAATGTTGACACTGGCTCTGCCGATGTTTCCCGCTTTGACCGCGCACAGGAGACGATGAGTTCAGACGGTCAGATTCCTGTTGTATATGGTACTCGTCAAGTCACTGGTAACCAGACATTTCACCAGACTAACGCCGACGCAAACACGTTGCATAAGCACGTAGTTCTCTGTGAAGGCGGCATCGAGGGTGTTGTGTCTGTCATGGCAAATGACATGATTATCCCTACAGGTTCCCAAAATGGGAATACGGTGTTCACATTGATGAACAATAAGTATCCAGATGCTCGTGTAAGGAAGCATGGCTCTGACTTTGATTTATGGGCAGGGGATAACCATCATCATATCCATTTGTGTACAAAGAAAGAGGTTGAAAACAGCCACGACACATACTGGGAATATCAGGTGTCTGTGACCTCGTTAATCTCGTACATCAATCAGTTGTATGCAGAGGGGTGGCAGGCGTTCCCGTGTGCCGCTACGAATAGTTACCCTGGCGACTTGTGGGACGTTGAAGGCAATGTTTACATGGATGAGCCTTACGGTAAGGTCTTTGGGAGTAGCAACGCTTTCCAACAGCAGAACCATGTTTCCGTTGATTCGATTCATGGCTTTGTAAACTTCTGTGCAGACACCATTCGTGGTGGCACGAACTACAGTTTCCATGATGGCGACACACCAGAGAACTATGATACTGTAGGCGGTTACCCTGCAATGGCATGGCTCGACATGAACTTCATCGTGTCCAACGAACTCAACGGCAATCCTAGCGTATCTGCTGTAGTCATGGGCAAGAAGGTATACGATACACGTACAAAGAAGACAGCATATTCAACGAATCCTGCCATGTGCCTGCGTGATTTTATGCTGTCCAAACGCTACGGTTTAGGGCGTTGGATTTCTGCGGATGACCTTGATGAAGATTCATGGAATAAAGCAGCAGATTACTGTGATGAAGAAATTAGCTTCCTTGATGCATCCGGTGCTATTATCAAGGCAAAACGCTTTGAGCTGAACATGGTTATCGACCAGAAGAATAGCGCATTGGATTGGTTACAGGAAATTCTTGCAAACTTTCAGGGTTATCTTACGCTTACCAATGGTAAGTTCAAGCTGCACATTGAAAGCCAAACGGACATCTCGTACAAATTCAATGATGATAACTGCTCTGACCTGAGTGTTACACCATTGAGCCTCAATGATACTCCGAATAAATACGTTGTAAAAATCATCGACCCGCGTAATAACTGGACAACGGTCGCTTGCAATGTAGAGGACTATGCTGACCAGAAGGAACGCCAGAAGATTATCACCAAGGAGGTCAACCTGAACGGCACGACTTCCCAGTATCAGGCATTGAGATTGGCACGTTTTTACCGCGATCAAAACCTTGCTTGTCCGTTGACTCTCTCGTGGAAGACTGGTATCAACGGTATGCATCTTGAGCCTGGCGACGTTGTAACCATTAGCTATCATGGTGTATTTACAGAACTTCCTGTACGCATCACGGAAATTAAACAGGATGACGATGGCAAATTTGATATTACAGGTAGACAGTACAATGACACTATCTATGGTGACGGTCTTGGTGGTGGCGTACACTGGTATAACTACACAGACATCACTCAGACTGTAGAGAAAAGAACACCGTCGAATCCTACGAACATCAAAGCATATACACAGTACAGACGTTATGAAGACGGCACGACGGGATACGATGTTATCTGCTCCTACGAACTTCCACAGAGATACGACGTAGAGACAGGATTGGTTTACTACAAAACCAACCACTTGTCAGCGGCTCAAATTGGTAAGTTCAAAGAGGGCGAGGTTGTTGATTCTGTCGGTTTGTCGAGAGAATGGATATACGCAGGAGACTCCCCTACGAAAATCGTTATCTCTAATGCAAAGGTCGGAGACATCTATGAGTTCCGTGTACAGAGCCGTACAACCGATGGGTTGGTGTCTAGCGAAGCCAGTGCACCTACTACGACCATCAAGGTAACGGCCAAGGAGACTGTACCGTCACAACCGTACAATCTCACTTATAACTTCACTAAGGCGTTCACCTTTATGTGGTCGGATGTTCCTGATTCTGACGTAATGTACTATGAGATTCGTAAGGACACCAACGTAGGTTCTTCTGTTGGACTGCTCGGTAAAACACAGTCTACTTCGATTGACGTTAACTTGATGGAACGCAAGGGTACTGTCTATGTATACAGCGTGAACACGTTGAAGAAATATAGTTATCCTGCTAAAGTTACGTACAATTACCCGAAGCCAGATGCACCGAGTTACATTCATTTCACTGAGGCATTACGCGGTGTCAATGTACTGGTTGCTCCATTCCCCGCCCGTGTGAAGTCTATGCGGCTCTACGTAGAGGGCACGAAGGTTTCTAAGGTACTTACCCTAGACAATGCTTCGTATACATTCTACGGCGAACCAGACGTTTATAATTTCAGTGCATCTTACGTTGACCTCATGGGAGAAGGCTACACATCCGTAAAGTATTCCTATACGATTAAACCTGAAATGAACCCTGAATGGCTCAAGGATGAAGCCATCTCACTCAAGAAGGTAGATAAGACCATCCAGAGTGCCGTATCCGATGCACAGCAAGCAATTCCGCGCCTTGATACTCTCGATGCAAATGTCACTGAGCTCAAAAAGACGGATGGAGAAATCGTAGCGACTGTAGCGGCGAATAAAAAAGCATCCGATGATGCAGACGCATCGCTTGCAACGCAAATCAAGCAGACAGCCGAGAGCATCACGTCAACCGTAGAGGCTAACAGAAAAGCCCAGGACAAGAAAAACGGCTCACTTGATACTGACATATCACAGCTCAAGCAGACCGCTGAAAGCATCACGAGTACAGTGCAAAGCGATAAAAAAGAGCTGTCATCGCAGATCGCACAAAATGCAGACAAGATTACGAGTGTCGTCACTAACCTCAACGATAAAAATAAGGCCAGCGTGGCCTACTCTGCCATCGCTCAGATGATAGATGCGATACAGCTGCGCGTCACTGCCGACGACCTTAAGGAGATGGGGCAGAGCGGCCAGCTTATGTCGTACATCAATCTGACGCCGACGACAGTCTCGATTTTGAGTAAGCTGCTGCACATCACAGCCGACACGCTCATTGACGGTAATGTCATTACAAATGGGATGATAAAAGCTGGGGCAATCACGGCGGATAAGCTCGCAGCGAGCATCATTGAGCTGACAGCGAACCAAGGGATTAAAGGCGGCAATGTAACACTGGATGCCAATGGCATGGCATGTACAGATTCTAGCGGCACGACAATCCAGTTTGGGCAAGACGGCATGACATCAATGGATAAAAATGGTAACAGATTCTCTATTCTCGCCCAGTGCATGATGGGGGTGGCAAAGAATGGTCAGTACGTAAAATTTACAAATCCATGGACAGAATCTCCGACTGTCATTGTCACGCCACAGAATATACAGACAAACAATCCTGCATACAGCACTTCAACAGTAAGACTGCATTGCTACGCAGACGAGGTAAGTGTAAATGGGTTCAGGATGAGAGCCTATAGCGGTATTGCGAATGGCGCAGGCTCACTGGTAAAGAAGCAAAGTTGCGGAACAATGACATGGGCAATCTGGCGCTCATACAATGATTTCAATAATTTAAATCCAATCTTTGGCAGTAAAAGTATAAGTTTTAATGTGTCAATGCCAAGCAATGCAGGTTCGGTTGTATTCCACGGAAGACTGCGGACAAATGCTCATTTTAAGGAGCCAGAGTTGAAGATACCAAATTCGACAAAATATCAAAAGCTGGAAGTGAAGTGTAATGACATGGTTGTATACTCTGATATTCTATGGAATAGCGGTGATGGAAAAGTAGACGTCGCTAAAAACACAGATACTTACACAGCTATCACAAGCAGTAGTATCCCAGTCGTACAGGGAGCCGCACTAGACTGTACACTGACAATTAACCCGTGCGTTTTACATCCAGGCGATGATAATGACGGTATGGATATTGAGTTTATACTTGATTCGATTGACTGCAAAATAGAAGGAGAACAGGTTCTCGACGCCGACGGGACAGGGGCGTTCTTTGTTGTCAACCGTAGTAACGGATTGTACTCTATTACAGATTAAGGAGTGTGATAATAAATGCTAAACGCAGGATTTCAATATCTTGAACAGCGTGATGCCAATGATAAGATTACAAAGGACGGTGTAGTAGGCAAGAATAGCCCATTTTCTACATCGGATAACAGCGGTATCTATGACATTATCGCTGAGAACTTACGGTGGTTAAAAGAGAATGTAGACGATGTAAAAGATACGTCCGATTTGGAAGCCATTAAGCAGTCTGTAACTGATATGTACAACGAGATGAAGAACAATAGCTCGTTTGGTGCAACGGCTGCTAAAGCTCAGGCAGAAGAAGCAAAGAAACAGGCACAGGCAGCATTAGAATCTGCAACAAATGCAAAAACGTATCGTGACGATATTGTGGCAAAATCCACAGAAGTCAATGATACCCTTGCTGAGATTAAGAATTGCATTGATAAGGCTGAAAAACTCAACGCATCCAACAAGGAGCTTGAGCAGTCCATTGCTGACTATGCAACCGTGGCAACAAATAAGGCAGACGAAGCATCTAATAGTGCAACCAAGGCTGCTACGAGTGAGACCAATGCTAAGACCTCTGAGACTGCGGCAAAGGCTTCTGAGACTGCAAGTAAAATGTCTGAAACTAATGCTAAACAGTATGAAGCAGAGGCAAAGGCTCATATGGATGCACTGGCAACCGGTGTATCTAATGCTAAGGCTTCGGAAACTGCAAGTAAGCTCTCTGAGACCAATGCTAAAACAAGTGAAATTAATGCTAAAGCCTCCGAAGTTAGCGCCAAGACCTATGAAACCAATGCATCGAATAGTGCTGATTTAGCCAAGAAATGGGCAGAGTCCAGTGATTCCCCTGATTCGGTAAATGATACAGATAGTACTACTGGCAAAACTCAATCGTCAAAATCATGGGCATTATATGCAAGAGATCGTGCTATCAGTGCATATAGCTCTGAATCCAATGCCAAAGCATCTGAGACCGCATCGAAGACCTCTGAAACGAATGCTAAGACAAGCGAGACAAACGCTGCTAAGTCTGCATCCAATGCAAAAACCTCGGAGTCTGCCGCAAGGACCTCTGAGACAAATGCTAAGGCAAGCGAGACCGCTGCCAAAACATCCGAAGACAACGCAAGCACATCGAAATCTAATGCGGCTGCATCTGAATCTAACGCTAAATCTTACATGGACACGGCAAAGGAATATATGCAGAAAGCCCAGGAAGCTCTTGCGGCGGCACAGGCGATTCAATCCATTGTCGATACAGCAAAGGCCAATGCAGAGAAATGTCTAGCCGATGTAGAGGCAGTAAAAGAATCATTAGCGAAGATGATTACCTATCAGGGTTCTGTCGATAATTACTCTGATTTGCCGACGAATCCGCAGGTTGGTTATTCGTATAATGTAAAGAACGCCGATAAAGAACACGGTGTAAACGCAGGAGATAACGTTGTCTGGAACGGTGAGGACTGGGATAATTTTGGCGGTGCTATAGACATGAGCCTGTTTGCTGAACTTGGCAAGGACGTTAAATTCAACACTGTTACGGCAACGACTTTCACAGGGAATCTGGATGGAACAGCTACCAAGGCGACGAATGACAAGAACGGCGCGGATATCACAGCAACGTATCTCAAGAAGGCAGGGGATACCGCTACGGGCGATATCACGGCGCCAAACTTCAAGGGGAATTTGTCCGGCAATGCGGATACTGCTAGTAAGCTCTCTACTGCTCGTAAAATTAATATCACGGGAAACGCGACGGGCGCGGCAAATTTTGACGGTAGTAGTGACGTTAGTATTAGTGTTACTGTTAATGAGAGTAAGCACGCGGTAAACGCGGACAAGACGTCAATGTTGCAGATAATAGAGGGTAACGGATCGATAGATAACGGCAAATTCTATTGGGTAGGCAAAGACGGCCAGCCCATGTGGCTGTGGGGGAATAATACAAAGCCGTCTGAGACGTATGTCTATAACCCGTCGAATTTCCACGTAGCGGCGGCGAACAACGACGGTAACGGCGCGAATATTGCGGCAACGTACTTGAAGAAAGCAGGAGACACTGCAATGGGTAAGATAACGTTCAATTCGACAGACTTGAACGCGCTTCCCGAAGTCAAGAAAACATCTGATGACAATATGAGCGGCGTCCGTTTCTCGTCTAAGTCAAAATTCCTCGGCGCAGTCGGTAAGCGCTTGTCGGATGGCGAGGACCTGCTTAACTTGCGGAGCAATAATACTACAACCGACGTTGTACTAGACAGCAGGAATTATGGAAGTTATGCGCTCCCCAAAAGCGGCGGCGCTATGTCGGGCGCGCTGAATTTTGCAAACAGCACATGGAACCTCGTTGGCGACGATAGTTACATGGGCGACCATAACATTAGCGGTACGTTTTGCGTTAAGGGCGCGAACGGCGAGACGGGTATCGCTCTCTGCAATAAAGCGAATGACGCCGACTATGCGCGTATCTCTTATGGCGGCGGCAATATCAATTTTAACAAGACTATCGGCGGCAATATCTCTGGTAACGCAGCTACTGCTACTAATGCAGATACAGTAGACGGGTATCATGCTAGTGACTTGCTCAAGAAAATAGCAGCGGCAAACACGGTCGGTATCGTCGCGGCGTCGCTCACGGAGAACGGCTATGCGAAATTCGCGAACGGCCTGATTCTACAGTGGGGAAATGCGAGCGGATATAAAACCGATGAAAAAAATAACTACTCCACCTTTCCTATCGCTTTCTCTTCTACGTGTTTCGTAGTACTTCTGACGTCAAGAGAATGTATGGTCGTCAACCGCCTCTGCAACCAAAGTAAGACAGGCTTTACATGGACCGCGCAATGCGGCCAAATCTCGTGGGCGGCACTAGGTATTTAACAAGAAGAAAAAGGAGTGATGCTTATGTTCAATATCAAGGAAAATAAAGTTGTCTATCAGTACGATGCAGAAGGCGTATTACTCAAGGCTATTGTACTGGATGCCACGGATAGAGCAGATAATGGCGACTGGATTTATCCTACGCGCACAACGCCTGTTGTTCCTCCGCTCTCAAAGAAAGGCTATGAACTGGTATGGAAGAACGGTGCATGGCAGTATAGGAAGTACATTCCCAAGCCGCTCAAGACCGACGAGCAGATTGCAAAAGAGGAATATGAATCTATGCAGAACGAGTGCATTAACAACCTCAATGTCGCTATGCTGAGAAACGACGCAAAGGCCGTTGCAAGTGTACAGCAGGATTATGCTGGTTTGCAGGAATATTATGGTGAGGAGTGATTTGAATGGCTAGAAAGAAATTTACATTGCCGAAACGTTGTCCGTATTGCGCCCATAAGCTCCGTGCGGATGGTACGTGCCAGAACCCAGAGTGCGTTATCGGATATGTACCAGATAAGACAAAAGAAGAGCCAACGCGAGAAGTAAACAATGGAACAAAATGATGTTGTCAAGATGCTAGAGAAACTCAGTGATATTTCTGAGCGTCTAGCGAAAGTCGAAGTAATGCTCAGCGAACGGTCACGCGCAACAAGTGAGATCGTGGAGACACTAGAGCAACACGAAGATCGTATCCGTAGTCTGGAACAAGCAGATACCGAGATGTTCACCGCAAAGAATCTCTTTGTGTGGGGTGTTGCAACCCTCATTGCATTGTGGGGGGTGTTTCATTGAAAGACAAGGTTTTGCAATTTGGACGATGGGCAGAATCCAATCACATGACGTTGATATACCTTGCAGGAGCATGGGTATTAACGTTGTTGTCATTATGGAGTCTGTCTATTTTATTGTGCTTTTGGCTCAATGGCCTCTTTGGCTATCACTTTGAGCTGAATGTCGGTATCAGTGGCATTGCTACGATTGCTACAGCAGGTGCTACAGTATACGGCATTGCAAGAGCGGCGCAGGCAAAGTACAGTACGGACAGTACCATGAACACGCCAATTAACGTCATGCCATACAGAGGAGGAGATAAGAAATGATGAGACAGGTTACTGTAGATGAAATCAGGGATATGGCAGATAGTTGCCGTGAATCTATCTGGGAGCAGGCACGAGCATACGGTAGAGAACCGAAGATTTACCTGCATTGGACAGCAGGACATTATGGTCAGTATTATCTGAATGACTATCATATTACCATTGATGCTGACGGGTCTATCTATGTCGACCATGACCTTGACGAGGTGTTGGCTCATACGTATCATCGGAATAGCGGTGCAGTTGGCATTACACTTGCATGTTGTGTCGGTGCTGCGTCTGAGAATCTTGGCAGTGAGCCGCCAACGAGTGAGCAGATTGAGGCTATGGCACAGGTCGTTGTCGCTGTAGCGGATGGACTCTGGCTGACCATTGACAAGAACCATGTCCTTACTCATGGTGAAGCTGCGGATAATGAAGATGGTATCTACCCGCACGACCCGTATGGTCCTAAATCGACATGCGAGAGGTGGGACCTGGAATACCTGGGAACCAGTGAGTCTCCATCGTTCAATCCGTATGCAACAGATGGCAGTCGTGGTGGTGATGTGCTGCGTGGCAAGGCTAACTGGTATCGCAATCGGGAGGAATGACCATGGAGAAGGTCAAGACATTCCTTGTTTTTCACCGGAAGCTCATTGCGACGTTCGTTTTTATCATCGCCTTGTCCTTTGTGTGCGGATGGAAAGCATGTGCCCACTTTAACAAGAATGTCGTAGAGGTTCCTGTGACAAAGGTCGAAGTGCGAGAAGTGAAGGTTCCCGTAGAGACACAGGCAAAGACGCAGATTCAGTATGTCGAGAAAAAGGATAATCACGATGCTGACGTACAGATCACTAAGCCTGCACCGGAAGTTGTAGTAGATTACAACGGACAGCAGACGAAGTTCCAGACGTTAGACAATGAGACTCAGAAGTTTGACAAGGGAAAACTACAGGTTGACCAGACATCCAAGGTAACACTTGATGTTACACCGATTGTACAGAAAGAGGTGCAGACTGCGGTTAACCAGAATACTAAGGAACTAACCAAGGCAAAGGACAATGAGGTTGCCAAGGTCAAGTCCGAGGAGACCAAGAAGCGGCACAAGCACGAACTCGGGGCATTCCTTACAGGTGCAGGAGTTGGTGCATTGGGTGTCCTTCTCTTCTAATATATACAGGGAGTTCATCGGTGGAGACACTGGTGGCTCCCTCTTTTTTTATTGTATACACGAAATTTCCGTTGACAACGATAGTTATACAATGTATACTAGATGTTGTCAGACAGGAGGTGATTTGGAAATGCGCTACTTGAAGTTTGTCGTTGGAAACAATGAGGTTGCAAGGTCTCTCAAGAATAGCGAGGACATGCCTGTAGTTGGCACGGTACATTACAATGGGTATGACATTGAAATATCTGAATGTTCATACAAGGAAAAGTATCGTATCTGGCGCAGGAGAAAATGTTGGTTATCCGATGTAGTTTCTAGGTTCATCAAGGAGGGGAGGTATGAATGCACCAATAGATGTCAGCGTAGAGATGCATAATATCGGGTTCATATCTGATTGTATACAGATATGGAATTAACAAAGGAAAAAGCGATAAGAAAGGATATAGACGAATATGAAGCAAAAAATCATTGACGGTATTGCGGAAATCATTGGATGGATTATTACGCTGTTTATTATGACATCCATCGTGTCTATTTTTGTGGCGATTGCAGCGTTTTTTGTAGCTATGTTCATTCGATTGGTGATGATGATGTTATGACAGAGAAAGCCATTGTATTCATGTTTATCATGGGATGCGCTACTACATTAGCGTTAATGGGTATGTATATTCTCTATAAAATAGAAACGAGGGATTGACATGAAGATTTTCAGTAGAGACTATTTAGTGAATGAACTTGGACTTCCATATGATTCTGATTGTGTTATCGGTGATGCCATGATTCAACATGAACGATGGAGCATTGTTCACAGACTCATCTTCAAGGACAACGGCAAGACATACCAAACATACTACGAGGAGCCTGCAACAGAAGAACAGGAGATGTATCCGTGGGAGGACGAGGATGAAGTCGAATGTGAAGAAGTCATCCCAGTGGAAGCCAAGGTAACGATGTGGGTTGTACCAGAAGAACTCAATTGTGTGGAATGAGGTGAGTTTTTCATGGAAATCAGTGTAGTGGTATTCTTTGTGTTCCTCTGCGGATACATCATAGGATGCATGAGAAGCTAAAGGAGGTAAAGCGATGGTAATCAACCAAGATGTCATCATCGGATTTGTGAATGGATGCTTCGTGATGGTTTTACTGTTCTTGGTATTCATTTGCGGATACATCGCTAGAGACATGAGACACTAAAGGAGGTAAGGCAATGGATAACTGGAAATACAATATTGGCGATGAGATTTTCTTTGAAGGCACGGTGTACAGAGTAGAGATGAAAGAAGAAGATAGGTATATCATCAAAGATAAGACCCTTGGACTCTACTTCGGTGTGTCGCGTGAGGAAATTGAAAAGGGTGCTAAACCCATAGAAAATCAGAAAGAGGAGACTAGTATGGAGAAAACAAACGTATCAAATGCCGTAGAACATCCATCGTATTATCAGGGCAAGATTGAGGTCATTGACTTTATCGAGGACAAGGGGCTTGGGTTTAACTTGGGCAATTGCATTAAGTACATCGCACGCGCCGGTAAGAAGAATCCAGAGAAGCTGCTCGAAGACCTCAAGAAAGCTCGTTGGTATCTCGATAGAGAAATCAAAAACGTGGAGAAGAAGGAGGAGTAACGATGAAGTATGAGGTTCACTGGATAAGCGGTAGCATTGATAAGACTCATGGTGTGTTTGATACACTGAAAGCCGCACAGGACTCTGTGATTGCTTGGTGGAAGAAGAACGACTACGAACCGCCATACATCCGTGTTGTACATGGAAATGGCTACGTATGGTGGGACTATGGACTTCACAGTGCGTTCTATGTCTTCAAGGAAGTTGACAATAAACAAGAAAGGGGGAGTAACTATGAGTTGGGGGGATAAGGACTGTGTATGTGAAGGCGTAGGGCATATCGTTGACGCGTTCAAGAACGAACTTCCATGTAAAGCCCATGTCTGGAATGAGAACGAGGATAAGGACTTCTACAAGAAGTGCCATAAGTGCCCTGTCTACTATTATGATGAGGTCTCCGAGAAAGATTGTTGTCATATTAGGAACACATACTACGCTATTGAGAGATTGGATGGTTAATGTAAGGGAGGAGTAAAATATGAACCTCACAATCGTGCTAGGAACGCTGTTGGCGTTTGAGTTGGTAGGAGATATTACCTATAAAATCTTCTATCGGATGGTCAGTCGGAACAAATACAAGGTCGGTGACATTGTTTGGGTTAAGAATAATGGTTCTCTAGAACCCGCAGAGATAACCTGCATCACATGGAAGTGCTTCTGCCGGAGTGAGTCCATTACTAAACCCAAATACGACATTATGTTCCTCGGAGGGGAATGGACATGCCGCGAAGTAGAACAGTCGGAAATCCTGTGCAAGTTTAAGGGGAAGGTGGAGACAGCAGATGCTTAACACAAAACGCAAAATAAATATCATGGACAGCCGTATTCCGTATCGAATGTTCGGATGTGCAAAACACAAAAACGACCGTTGGAGGCTCATTGAGCGTGCCATTAAGACTCGTAGGCTATACCTTATCAGGTATCGTGAGAAGAACATTGTGTTCAAGATGTACGAGCATGGCTTATCCAAGGAGGATGTACTCAAAAGATACAAGTGGCTCGGTGTCATTGATGTGACGGAGGTTAAAAAACATGCTTGAGAATATTAAAAAAGAATTCACATATATCATGGCAAACATATATGGAGAGAAGACAACAGTCATAATTGATGACAAGGAATACAGTGAAAGTGAGATATATGCCGATGGTGAGTGTACGGTTTACCCTGAGTCGCTTGAAGACCAACTGCAAAGACTCGTCCCTGATGCTGACGATGAGCTTGTAGAGGAGTTCGTTGACAAAGTAAAGGAAGTCACCACAGTGGATGGTCTGGAAGACGCGAAGAAGGCATGGGATTCGCTTGTAAAAAATGGGGGCACTAAAAATGCTTGAAAAGATTAAAAGAGAAGTATCGTATATTGCTCATGATTATCGTCATATTATCCTTACGGTCACGATTGATGAAATGGATGAACTAAAAATGCTTGAAAAGATTAAAAGAAAAGTATCGCATATTGCTCCTGATTATCGTCGTATTATCCTTATGGTCAAGATTGATGGTAAAGAGTATTGGGAAGGTGAATTGCGTTCTGATGGGGATGTTACAGTTTCTCCTGAACCGCTCGAAGACCAGCTCCATAGACTCATTCCAGATGTGGATATTGAGCTTATCGAGAAGTTCGTTGATAATATGAAGAAGGCCACAACAATGGAAGACCTTAGAGATGCCAAAATGGCATGGGATTCGCTTGTAAAAAATGGGGGCACTAAAAATGCTTGAGAAGATTAAGAGAGAAGTATCCTATATTGCTCATGATTATCGTCGTATTATCCTCACGCTCACAATCAATGGCAAGGAGTATTCGGAGGGGGAACTGTGTTCCAATGGAAAGGTCACGGTTTCTCCTGAACCACTCGAAGATCAACTCAATAGGCTTGTCCCTGACGTCGACGTGAATCTCATCACAGAGTTCCTTAGCCATGTCGAGAATACCAATACGGCCGAGGGCTTCGACAACGTGCAGAAGATGTGGGATGACATTGTTAATACTCAGGAAGACATTTGCAATGCCGATAAGTTCAAAGAGTTAGGCCGTTTCATTGCAGAGACGAGAAATACACTCTCCAAGAAGGGCGGAAACATCTGTGATGTGTTCTCTACGGTAACTGCTTGTAAGAAATGCCCATTCTGTAACAAAGAGAAGTGCAAACTTAGTTCCGCACTTGCTTCATTGAAGGCATTGCAGGACGCGTGTGATGTAAAGGGCGATAAAAAATGATTTTTGCAATAACAGTAGTAGCCTTGATTTCCATTGCTATTAATGTTTGGTACGCTTTTTGGAAGTGTACCGTAAAGAAGAACAAGTACAACGTCAATGAATATGTCTACGTGAGGACGATAAGAGGGCCAGTGTTAGCTAGGATAGAGAGAGTCTTCTGGGAAAGTAGTGTTCCCCATTCGATTGATGGGCCTGTCTACAATGTTTTTTATGTAGATACTGAGAAATATGTTCGTATTCCAGAGAGTGCCATTTTCTGTGAATTCAAGGGAGAGAGGTTGATTTCTAAATGAGTTGTGGTGGCTATGAGAGACCGATTATTAAAGTTCCTGGCGACTTTTCATGGGCGGTTGTTCAGCTTATCAAATGGAGGGATAGCGTAAAGGACAGGAGAAAAGCAGCGGCAATCCAACGAGTCATCGACAAGAAGATTCAATGGGCGCGTGACCGTCACATGAATCAGTCGTTGTATATGTTTTGCGTGGGCAATGGATATGATTTGTATGGAAAGAATTGGGGAAGGAAATGAGGATATACCATGAGGAAAGAGCAAAAGGAACAACTAATTCATCTTATAAATGAATTACGAAATGAATATTGCGAGAGTTATAATTGTTGTTTCAAAAAAGACCAAGGTTATCATTATGAAAGACCTAATCTTTGTCCGTTATGCTACAATGGCCCTAGTAATTGCATGTGTGATGACATTCTCTGGCGGGCATTTCACACCAAATTAACAGAGAAAAGACATCCTAGAGTAACAGGGTTTTAAGGAGTAATTTCAATGTATATCTCACTACATAACCATAGTGATGGCAGCTTGCTCGATGGATACCAAACCGTGCAAGAGATGGTATCCCGTGCAAAGGCATTGGGCATGTCTGCTATCTCATTAACTGACCACGGGACAATGCGTAATATCATTCGCTTCTATGAGGAATGCACAAGGAATGACGTTAAGCCCATTGTTGGCTGTGAATTCTACTTTTGTCCTGATGTGAATATCAGGGATAAGTCATTGACGCACCATCTTGTCCTTCTCGCGATGAACGATGAAGGATATATGAACCTCAAAAGACTCGATACGTTCGCTTACAATGGGGACTCGTATTATTATAAGCCTAGGATTGACTGGGGAGTACTACAGAAGCACAGCGATGGACTCATCTGCTTGTCTGCTTGTATGGCTAGTATTGTCAACACGGAGAATGGTGAGGAGTGGTTCAAGAGATACAAGGAACTATTTAATGGCCGTTTCTATGCAGAGGTACAGCCACTCAACATGGAGAAGCAGTGGAAGTATAACGAGAAGGTTATTGGATTGGCACGGAAGTACAATGTTCCTCTTGTTGTAACTACAGACGCTCATTACTCAATCCCAGAGGATAGGGTATACCATAGTCATTGGATTCGTATCAATGGCAATCAGTATCATGATGACGAGAACTACATCTGGTCAGAGGATGAGATACGGAACACGCAATGGATTCCACGGGAGGTCATTGACGAGTGCATTGAGAATACTAAACGCATTGCAGAGAGGTGTAATGTAGTCATCCCTGACTCTGGTAGTCACTATCCAAAGTATCCCTGTTCTAACCCAAAGGAAAAGGTCAGGGAAATCTGTAGAAGCCATTGGAGAGAACTCGTGCCAAAAGGGAAATACAAGGAATACGCCGAACGCTTTGAAATGGAGATGAAAGACCTTGAAGCAACGAATTACCTTGAGTACCTGTTAATTATCTGGTCAGTCCTTAGTTGGTGCAAGGAACAGCATATCCCGCTCGGTGAAGGTCGCGGATGTTCAATTTCTGGGACTAAGGTTCTTATGTGGAACGGCACGGTGAAAAACATAGAGGATATTGTTGTTGGCGATAAGGTTATATCTCATACTGGTCAGATTCGTGAAGTAACCAATACATTCAAGTATAAAGTCAATGAACCAATGACACAAGTAACGGTCGAGAATAGAAATCCAATGACGTTCACTTGTGACCATAAGATTCTTGTATTCAGAGGGTCACGTTGTGATAAAAAGAAAACAACTGGATATAAATATTGCAGACCAACATGCCTTTATCCTTGTCGAAAATACGGTTCATATGAATGGATTCCAATGAGTGAAGTGAAAAAAGATGACCTTGTATGTTTTCCACAAGTCCATTTGGCTAAAACTAACCAGACAAGGATTGACCTAAAAGAGTTGTTACCAGAAGTCATTGAAAAAGATGGGTACGTTAATGTATTCAGTAATGATGCTCAATGGGATAAAGGGAAGATTCCTAGATATATTGATATTACCCCAGACCTTTGCAGACTCATTGGTTATTTCATCGGTAACGGATGGGCAACAAAGAATGTTGACAAGGACGGAACCAGACGAGGGTATCGCTTCGGCATTGCATTTCCGACAACTCACATGAAGTACGTAAGCGATTGTCGCAGACTGCTCAAAAGTATATTCAATGCAGATACTTCGGTCAAACCAAATAAAAGAAACACTTGTGTTCAGATACATTGTTATAGAAGTATTGTTGGTATGCTTTTTGCTAAGTTATGTGGTGTCCATGCAATTAACAAGCACATCCCAGATATTCTGATGACTGATAATCCATTGTGGGTGACACATCTGCTTGAAGGATTAATGAGAACCGATGGTTCCGTGGCGGGTGGCAGAACAGCATACGATTCTATATCGTATAACCTCGTCTGCCAAATTAAGACTCTGTGGTCATACCTTGGCAGAAGTTCAGCGATTAGAATTAGGAATGTGACACATAAAAACTGGCATACGTGCTATAAACTTGTTCTACATTCGACATCGAGATGGTATGGAGATAATATGTATCATACCGAGGTGAAGGATGTAAAGCATATTGACAACTTTAAGGGATATGTTTATGACTTTACAACGGATATAGACCATAGCTATATTGCGAACAACACGGTTGTCCATAATAGCTCAGCAGGTTGTCTCGTTGGCTATCTCATGGGTATTCATAAGATTGACCCGATAAAATATCGTACAGAATTCTTTCGGTTCTGCAATAGAGAGCGCCGCAGCCCCGCAGATGTTGACAGTGATATTTCTACACTGAATCGTGGACGCGTCATTGAGCACGTCAAAGAGATGTACGGTAATGTATGCAAGGTACAGACA
>ERZ1034969.230-NODE-230-length-39959-cov-21.058465_pt1 | contig 39959 bp, 34 predicted proteins | sample MGYA00520624_ERZ1034969 | MGnify/ENA primary metagenome ERZ1034969 (study PRJEB33766, sample SAMN09781776) | gut metagenome | biome: gut microbiome | host: Homo sapiens | place: Madagascar | study: EMG produced TPA metagenomics assembly of the PRJNA485056 data...
CGCTGTCCTTCATTGCCTGGCGCATCGTATCATCTTCTATCTCTTTGCCTGCGGTCTCCATTGCTGCAAGCAATGTGGATTCCGTATGCAATGGCTTTGGTTTGGTCTTGCCCTCCGTGATGGTGCAGCCCGAAAAAGTGATATGCTGTCCTTCTTGCCAGTTGGGAATGACTTGATCCTTGACCTCATTGTCTGTTGCGTCTGCATCCTTGTCCTGCCTTTTGTTCTTTTCCTTGAGCGACAACGCTCGCCAGCCAGTCTGTCGGATGATGGAGCCACTGATGCCAAATTCGACGTCATGATCCACTTGCGCCGATACTGATGTGATGTCCTTGATGCAGTCTGCCGAGAACGCTTCAATCATCCGGCACAATATCATGTCATAAACGATCTTCTCGTCCTTGAAAAGACCAATGGCTGCATTTTCTGTGATGAGCAGGGCATGGTGATCGGTCACCTTGGCGGCATTCACGCTGTTCTTACTGTAGTCCTCACTGCCAGGCAAGAGTTTCACTTTCTCTCTATATTCCGAATGATTCTCCAGATTCTTGAAGAGTTTGGGAAGGGTGGCAAATACATCATCCGAGATATAGCGGCTTGATGTTCTTGGATAGGTGATGAACTTTGCCTCGTAGAGTTTCTGGGCGATGGAGAGTGTATGCTCTGCCGTGAAGCCATGCTGGGAGTTGGCTTCTTTCTGCAAGGTGGTGAGGTCGTAAAGGAGCGGTGCCTTCTCCACCTTTCGCTTGGTTGCGACCTTTGTGATGATGGCAGAACCGGTATCTTTCACCTTATTATATATGTCGGTTGCGGTGGCTTTGTCTGTCCATCGGTTGGCAGATGTGAACTTCAGTATATTGCCACTGTCTGTATCAACCACACCGAAGTGTACCTGCCAGAACGGTTTCGACTCGAAACGCTTGTGTTCCCAATAGCGTTCGCACACCATGCCAAGGGTCGGAGTCTGCACACGACCTACGGAATAGGTGCCACGTCCTGCGGCTATCGTCAGGGCTTGTGTGCCGTTGATGCCGACGAGCCAGTCAGCTTCGCTTCGTGCCTTGGCTGCATGATAGAGATTGTCATACTCCTTGCCGTCCCTGAGGTTCAGAAGTCCCTCACGGATGGCGGTATCCGTAAGCGAACTGATCCAGAGACGGTCGAAAGGTTTCCTGCAACCGAGATACGTATAGAGGTATCGGAAAATCAACTCTCCCTCACGTCCGGCATCAGTTGCTACGATAATGCGCTCACTGCTGTCAAACAGCTTGCCGATAATTTTAATCTGGGCAAGCACACCTGCATCTGGTTTGTAGCCGTTCTCAGTCTTGACTTGTCGGGGAACAAGAACGAACGGGTCGGGAATCACAGGCAGATTCTCTGCATGGAATCCCTTCATGCCGTAGGTTTCCGGCATGGCTGGCTGCACTAAATGTCCGAATGCCCATGTCACATAATAGCCATTGCCTTGCATATAGCCTTCCTCACGCTTGTCAGCTCCTACAATGTGGGCGATTTCCTTGGCTACGCTTGGCTTCTCTGCGATGATTGTCTTCATTGTCTGTTGTTTTTGTGACATCCGCAACCGTGGGATAGACGGTCGCAGATGTCGGTTGTTATGATGGATGATTAACTCTGTGAATCAAGTGGCGGCAACTACATCTTCACGCTTCTTGCCTTTCTCTTTGGCTTCTGTTCCTCGGCGTTCTGTTCCTTCTGCTGCTTTTCGTTCTTTGGCGCAGACTGTCCAGGACTCAGCGGCTCCTTGGTGTGCTTGGTCGCCTCATGGGTCTTGCCCTGCTCGTTGACGGCAACTTGTACCTTGTTCTCGTTGGTCGGAATCTGTTCCTTTGCCTGTTTGAGGTCTGGATTGTTGCGGTAGGAACGTGGCTGCATCTTGTCGAAATCGAACTTCACATAGGCGGTATAGGTACCGCTGCCGTTCTTGTTCGGCACTTCCTTAATCTCGATGGTCTTGCCTGCCACATAGTCGTCTTTCTGCTGCTCGGTCAGTTCCTTCTTGAAATAGGTGTTGAGTCGGCGGATGGTCCCGTCCTCATTGAGCCAGTGGTTGGGATCTTGCTGCTTCTTCTGACCGCCCGCATCACCTTCTGCCTTCTGCTCCTGCTTGTCAGCGGTTTGCTTCTTGTCTCCATTCTGTTTCTGACCTTGCGCCTGTCTTGTGCTGCCAGGCACGAACTCCACGCCACGCTGTTCCACATTCACCTGCAACAGCGGTGTAAACTTGCGCCCGTTGGCAAGCTCAATCTCCTTGCGAAGCGGAATACCTGAGTAGAGCACTCTCTTGTCGTCCTTGGTAATAGGTGTCTTGCCGATGGTATCGGGTATGCGCACCTTGTTGGTAGGGATGTCAACAATCTCATTGGTGAGACGGTCGATACTGATGAAATGAGGACGCAGCTCACCTGTATTCTTGTCGGGGAAATCCACAACCTTTCCGAGGTTGCCGTTCTGCAACAGGTTCTTCTTGTCCTCAGGAGTGAAGGTATAGCCTTTGTAAGCGACATCGAGTTTTGGCTCGTTGCGCACGAAATGCGGCACGAGTTGCAACTGGTCGTTATCGTCCTTGCGGAATGACAGACGGGCCTGTATCTCTATCTGTTCACCGCCGAAGGTCGGCTTCACAATCACAAGCCCCGTCTTGCCGTAGTTGAGCAGGGCTTTCATATCCTTCTCATTCATACTGTTGAAGTCTATGCCATATTTGGCACCAAGTTCCTGCAGGTTCACATCGTTACCACTGATGAGGTTCTGCTTTACACCCGGAGCGGTCTGTGCCTGCTGTTCGGTTGCGGTCTGTTCTGGTTTCTGTTCCATGTCGTTCTCTTTTTCGTTGGTTTGTTCAGATGATACATTCTCTTTTTCTGTGTTAGCTTGCGTCTTGGACGCATCGTCCGATGATGCGGTTTCTTTCGCCTGACCTTCCGATTGCTTTGCCTCTTTCTCATAATTGGAGGTGTCAACCTTGTGGGCGGAAAGAATCTCCTTGTTAGCCTCCGGATCTTTCAGCAACTCCTTCATCACGCCAAGCAGGTTTTCCACCTGGTCTGCCGCTATGCGGTAGAATCCGAATCGGCTTGGCTCCTTGCACTGGCGGTAGAAGTTTCTAAAGAAACTGTCCATCAAGTCACTGTTGCGGTCAAAACGCAGGAAGTCGGGCGTGTTCTCCGCCTTGGCGGGCGCTCGCTTCGGTGTGCCGTCCCTGCTGAGTCCGGCGACGACACTGATCTCGCCCGTCTTCTCGTCACGGACTACCAGCACGTCCTGTTCATCACTCTTTTTCTTTTGTACCATAATTGTAAATGTTTAATGGTGAATACTGTTGTTATTTGAATTTCTGATGAATGCGAGTCAAGTAATGCTCCACATTCTCTTTCTTGAATTCTTTGACATTATTCTCTACAAACTGCATCACATCCTCTTCCGTGTAGTAGGTTTTCTGCCCCAAACGCTTGTAGGGAAGCACTCCCAGACTGCGATAGCGTTGAAGGGAACGAGGGGATATTTGAAATAAGAGGCAGAGATCTTGGTTGTCGAGCAATTTTTCATTGATGGCAGAACTTCCTTTTTGCTCCGTCTCTCGTTCGTGTCTCAACATCAGCATGTCATAGATGCCGTCTATCTTTTTGTGTAGGTCATGGAGATATAACTCCAGTTTTCTCAATGTTCCATCTTCCATGCTCATGTTTCCTTTGTTATTGTTCGTTCCTCAACCATTCTTTCAATGGCTTCAACTTGGTATCGGCATTGATTGCCAATTTTAATAAAATCAATGCGGTTCTCTGAGCGCATTCGCTGCAAGGTGCGCTTGCTCACACCAAGCATCTTGGCTGCATCGTCATTGGTCAACATCGGCTTCAATCCCTTACCTGTCAAGTTCTCTTGAAATGCCATTTTTGCCAATCGCACGTACTGGACTATTTCTGTCAACTGTTCTGTCAGCTTTTTGAAGGCTGCACTTTCCATTGTTATTACTTCCATTCTAATTCCGTTTGAAATGTTATATAATTCGTTGTTTTGATTTCTCGGCGGCAAAATTAAACATTTGAGAAATACCCGTTTAACAACTCATTAATGACCCACGTATAATTTTCTTGATTTTTCTTGCCAAGCGGTCGGCAAACCCCAGAAAAGCACTGCCACAGTTATTCATTTTCATTGTTTTTCAACATACACACATTAACTTTGCACCCGAATTTGTTGAACCAATAAAACAGAGAATATGGAAGTAGTAACAATGGAAAAGAAGGCATTCGACTTGATGATGGCAAGATACGATGCCTTGGTAAAGAAAGTTGAGTTGCTGAAGCATAAGGCTAACGGCAAGCGTCTGAACAAATGGCTTACAGGTCATGAGGTCTGCCAGCAACTTCGCATCAGCCAGCGCACCTTACAAAAACTTCGTGACCGCCGTTTCTTGGGGCATACCCAGATAGGTCGCCAATTCTATTACTGCCCCGAAGAGGTCAAAGCCATCGTTCCGCTTATCGCCAGACTCAAATCGGTATAGCATAAAGCCAAACTCGCCCAAGGCAAGGCTGAAAACTTTACCCTGGGCGAGCCAACACATTTTATATTCACCACTTAATCCAAATTGTAAACAATGAACATGAACCAACTTCTTACGCATGAGAGCAAGTCGATAGACACCGCCATGCAATCCTTGAAGAAAGCCAACAACTGGCTATCTTCATTCATCGAGTCCTACAGCCCACCTTTGGACGGGGAGCGATACCTCACTGACAAGGAACTCTCCGAGTTCCTGAAGCTTAGTCGCCGCACCTTGCAGGAATATCGCAAACAAGGCATCTTGCCCTACATTATATTATGTGGCAAAACCCTCTATCCGGAATCCGAGATACAAGCACTTCTCACTGGTAATTACCGCAAGCCGATAATCGAAGGCACTGTTTCACAAGGGGAGGGTACTGCTACATAATAGCGAAACAAGAATAGCGTACAGGGTACAACGACAAAAATCGTTTCCTCTGTACGCTATTACATTATAAAGGTGTAGGAATCTTATTAAAAGATGAGAGATTCTAACTTGCACCTCTTGGCATCGTTCCGTTCATCACAATAATCATCGGATACTCGTGTTTTACTTGCTCTGCTTGGCAATCCTTGCGGTTCACAACCTTACTGATAAACCATTGTCTGAACAACAAGGCTTGGTATGTATCCATTTGGAGTGCTATGGCGATAATCACTTCTATATCATAGACATGCGCAGAATATCCATTTTCAAGTTTGATGTATTGAGAATGCTGGAAGTCTTTCAGCACACTTTGTTTCCAAATGCGCTTGATGGTATTCTTCACTGCTGTCCCTGTTACATTCAACAGTTCGGCAATCTCCCAAACTGTCATCCACACCTCACCATGATGTGGGGCGTAGATGACCATATCTTCTTGTATTGTTATCACTTGTCGTTTCATACTCTGCCATTTATAGTGTTAGTATTATCGTTGCAAACATTTCCAAACGTGAATTCCTCAATGTTATTTATTTGCTGAGACAACTTTTCCACGTCTTTGCTCAATTTTTCCTTGGTAATCTTGGCATACACCTGGGTTGTCTTTATGTCCTTGTGACCAAGCATTGAACTCACGGTTTCTATTGGAACTCCGTTGGAGAGGCAAACCGAGGTTGCGAACGAATGACGGCTCATGTGCCAGGACAGCGGCTTGGTGATACCACATTTTTTGCCCAGTCTTTTGAGCGAATCCATACAACTTTGGTAGTTGGGTACTGGAAACACCCTGCCGTCTTCACACAATCCACGGTATTTTTCCATAATTTGCTTGGGATAATCAAGCAACTTGATGTTGGCTTCCGTTCCTGTCTTCTGTCGATGGATAACGATCCATTCACCTTCATCGAAGAATTCCTTGATGTTCTCTTCCTTCAAGTTGTACAGATCAATGAAAGCGAGACCTGTAAAACAGCAGAACAGGAACAAGTCACGCACCATACTCATCTTCTTTCTTGTGATAGGTGTTTCCATCAACAGGTGAATCTCTTCTTTGCTCAGAAACTCTCTTGTGGTCTCTTCTTCCTTGTACTCATATCGTCTGAATGGGTCTTTTACGAGCCATTCATTATCTATGGCACGGAATACCATTGCACGGAGATTGCGGACAAACACCATCGCAGAGTTTATCTTCAAGTGCTTGTCGGTTCTGAGAAAAGTCTCGTAGTCCGTGATAAAAGGCAGCGATAACTCTTTCAGAGCAATATCCTTCACATGGTAATGCATCTGCAAGAACTCGCCCACATAGGCACACCCGATTCTATACTTCGTGTATGTACTCAAAGATTTCATGCCAGCCTTATATTGCTTTTCCATTTCATCACGGCTTTGAGAATAGACTTTCATCAGTGTATGGCAACGATACTCCAAGCCAAGAAAGGCGTTCTTCACCTTGTCGGCAGTGACGAAGTTGTCCCTGTCCATAATCTCCTGATAATGCTTACTGATACTCACACGCATCTTGTCCAATTTGCGGTTCACCTCCAAAGCCTGCATACTCTTACCTATCATGCGTCCGCCCTTGGTGTCCCACAAATCTGGATTGGCAGTTGTCTTGCAACTGAACTGCGCCTGTGTTCCGTCCACTGTGATACGTCCCATAACTGGAACTGTACCATCTTTCTTTACTACCTGTCTTTTGAGGTAGAAGATAATTGAAAATGTACTCTTCATAACGTCATTCTTTTTTGCGTTCAAAATTAATACATGAAGAGTCTTTTCTTGCTACGCATTTCACGGCAGAACACGGCAAATTTGGTTCGTAACCAAAAATCTTACGTTGCTCATCAGTAACTCACTATAAATCAGAGTATTCAAATTCAATTCGTAACCTTCCTTATTCTTCCGAACCTCAACATTCCCCATTTAGGGTATAGGTTACGGATAGGTAACGTTCCTCTGTCTCATCTTGTCATATTCCCGTCTTCGTCTGTCCTCGCTACTTTTAACCAAAATGAGGAAAGTAACTGATAACCAGTAAACTTTCCTCATTCTTCTCTCAAACACTTTTTATATGTACTTTCTGTTTTGAAATCAGATAGTTAACGCGCAGCGTGGCAAATTTGGCATTAATATATAGAAAAAATAGCCCCTAATGCGTTTCTTGCATCGGGGGCTATTTTTCTAGGGGGGGGCTATCAGATTTTTACAAGAACGCAATGGTCAAACCTGCCATCACGATACTTACCATTGACATCAACTTGATGAGGATATTGAGCGATGGACCAGAGGTATCCTTGAATGGGTCGCCTACGGTATCGCCTACAATCGTTGCCTTATGATTCTCACTACCCTTGCCTCCGAAGTTGCCCTCCTCTATCATCTTCTTGGCATTGTCCCATGCACCACCTGAATTAGACATGAAGACGGCAAGCGTGAAGCCGGCTGCAAGACCACCGGTAAGAAGACCGAGCACACCGGCAACTCCCAAAACCAGACCTACTACGATAGGAATGATGATGGCAAGAAGAGACGGGATTATCATCTCACGCTGAGCACTGCAGGTACTGATTTTTACACAACGACCGTAATCCGGAGTTGCCTTGCCTTCAAGGATTCCCTTAATCTCACGGAATTGGCGACGAACTTCCTGAACCATTGACTCAGCAGCACGTCCCACAGCACCCATCGTCAGTCCGCAGAACAGGAAGGCAGCCATCGCACCGAGGAAAGCGCCTACCAGCACCTTAGGATTAATCAGGTTAACCTGGAAGAATTCGATAAAGTCGATGGTGCTGGCATTCGATGGGTCGAAGAGATTGCCGGCACCATCCACATACTGCTTGCCATTCTCTACGGCACGAATCATGGCTATCTTGATCTCCTCAATGTAAGAGGCAAGAAGAGCCAAAGCTGTAAGGGCTGCTGAACCGATGGCAAAGCCCTTACCGGTAGCTGCTGTGGTATTGCCAAGTGCATCGAGGGCATCGGTACGTTCACGCACCTCCTTACCCAGTCCGCTCATCTCTGCATTACCTCCGGCATTGTCGGCAATAGGACCATAGGCATCGGTAGCAAGAGTGATGCCGAGCGTTGACAACATACCTACAGCTGCGATACCGATGCCATAAAGACCGGTACTGATAGACTTAGCAGACATCGACATGTCAAAACCATTGGCACAGAGGAAACTCAACATGATGGCAACAGAGATGGTTACCACAGGAACCATGGTGGAAATCATTCCCGTTCCAATGCCCTTGATAATCACCGTGGCAGGCCCCGTCTGCGAAGCCTCAGCAATTTTCTGTGTAGGCTTATAGCTCTGGGAAGTATAATATTCCGTAGCCTGACCGATGATGACACCAGCCACCAGACCGCTGATAACAGAGAATGAGAGTCCGAGCCAGTTCTCGATGCCCAGGAGATATAATATAATAAAGGTGGCAACGGCGATAAGACCGGCACTTACATTGGTTCCCAAGCCCAGGGAATGGAGCAGATCCTTCATGGATGCGCCTTCCTTGGTACGGACCAGATAGATGCCGATAAGCGAGAGGAAGATGCCGATGGCTGCAATGATCATAGGTGCGATAACGGCACGGAGCTGCATGTCGCTATTCATGGCAAAGGCGGTGGCACCCAGAGCAGCGGTAGAAAGAATAGAACCGCAATAGCTCTCATAGAGGTCGGCACCCATTCCGGCTACGTCGCCTACATTATCACCTACATTATCGGCAATGGTAGCAGGATTCCGGGGATCATCCTCAGGAATATTAGCCTCTACCTTGCCCACCAGGTCAGCTCCCACATCGGCAGCCTTGGTATAGATACCTCCACCTACACGGGCAAAGAGAGCCTGGGTAGAAGCACCCATACCAAAGGTAAGCATGGTGGTAGTGATGGTGATGAGGGCAGTAGACTCACCAGCATACACCGCATTAAGAACAATAAACCAGATGGCAATATCGAGCAATCCGAGACCTACCACAACGAGTCCCATTACGGTACCGCTGCGGAAAGCAATCTTCAGTCCCTTGTCGAGACCGGTACGAGCTCCATGGGCTGTACGTGCCGAAGCATAGGTAGCCGTCTTCATGCCGAAGAATCCCGCCAGTCCGGAGAAGAGTCCACCAGTAAGGAAAGCGAACGGAACCCACGGATTCTGCACTTTCAGTACATAAGCCATAAAGGCGAAAACAATGGCAAGCACCACAAAGACGATGGTCACCACCTTGTACTGCTGCTTGAGGTAGGCCATTGCACCTTTTCTAACATGTGCAGCAATCTCTTTCATTCTCTCAGTTCCCTCGTCCTCTTTCATCATCGAACGGAAGAAGAACCATGCCATTCCCAATGCTACAACACTGGCTATCGGGATGAGCCAAAATACTAATGGAATGTTGTTCATAATGGTATGTTTATTTGGTTTGTAAATCTGATTGTCAGTTGTTTGATTCTGCAAATATAGTTTTTTTATCCGATAACTCCAAATAAAACGGAGGAAAAAATCTTTTTCTGAAAGAAAAATTTGGTAGTTACTGAATAAAGCCGTAACTTTGCATCCCTCAATGACAAAATACAAGAAATAGATTAGTAGTTAAAAGCAATATGAATAATCATACAACATCGATTACAACGAATAAGAAACATCATTACCGGGAACTGCTTTCGATAGGATTTCCTATTATTATCGGACAACTAGGAACCATCATTCTGGGATTTGCTGATACGCTGATGATTGGTCATCACAGTACACCCGAACTGGCTGCAGCCGGATTGGTGAACAACATTTTCGGTCTCGTCTTTGTATCCTATATGGGATTCACCTACGGACTCACTCCTATCATCGGCAAGCTTTACGGAGAGGAACGTACCGACTGTATCGGACAGAAGGTTCGCAACTCCTTCTTTGCCAATATGCTGACGGGAGCCATTTTTACGGCTGTTCTCATCCTGCTCTATCTCAATCTGGCACATATCGGACAGCCGGAAGAACTGCTATCGCTCATCCGTCCCTACTTCTTGGTGAACCTTGCCTCGGTTCTCTTCATGGGTATCTTCTTTACGATGAAGCAATTCCTAGATGGTATCGGAAAGACCAAGGTGGCGATGTGGGCGATGATTGGCGGAAACGTGGTCAATATCCTCGGCAACTGGGTATTGATATACGGTGTGGCTGGCTTTCCGGAACTGGGTTTGCTCGGAGCCGGAATCTCAACCTTGGTAAGCCGCATCCTCATGGCTCTGGCAATGGTGAGCATTGTGATTGCCGGCAAGGGATTCAGAGAATACAGACACGACCTCATCCATAGTTCACTTAATAAGACAGACTTCAAGGAGATGAACCGTCTGGGCTGGCCGGTAGCCTTACAGCTGGGAATGGAATCGGCAGCCTTTACGCTGAGTTGCGTAATGGTAGGCTGGCTGGGTACTATTCCGTTGGCAGCTCATCAGGTAATGATTACCCTCTCCCAGCTCTTCTATCTCGTACTTTCGGGTATGGCAGCAGCACTGGCAATCCGCGTGAGTCACTTTATGGGACAGAAAGACTATGCTGCCGTACGCCGCAACGCCTACGATGGCTTCCGTCTGAATCTGCTATTCTCTCTCTGCATGGGAATTCCGGTATTTCTGCTTCGCCACCAGATAGGCGGTTGGTTTAATGACAATACCGAGGTACAGGCGTATGTGTCGGTATTGATAATTCTGATGATGGTATATCAGTTTGGCGACGGTTTGCAATATACCTTTGCCAATGCCCTTCGAGGTATCGCCTGTGTGAAGCCGATGGTGCTCTATGCCTTCATCGCCTACTTCGTCATCTCACTTCCATTGGGCTATACCCTCGGTTTTACTTGCGGCATGGGCATACTGGGCATCTGGATTGCCTTCCCGTTCGGACTGACGATTGCCGGCGAAATGTATCGCAGAAGATTTGAGAAAGAACTTCAGAAAATAGAGCAAAGATAGGATAAGAATATACTATTTTACCACGAAAATGAGATTTTTCGGTTCAAAAGTACATTTTTTATTGTAAAAAGCTTGCTTTATATAGTTTTTTCATATATCTTTGCCCCCAGTTAGATATGAAAAAATACCTAATACTCTGAATCAACAGAGATGAAGGCTTATCAACAAACGACAGTATTAACAATTAAAAAATTAGAGATTATGAAGAAATTATTGGTTATGGCAGCCATGGTGCTGTCTTCAGTAGGTGCTTTCGCACAGCAGGCAGCTGGTACAACAACTATCCAGCCTAAGATTGGTTTGAACGTTGCTACAATCGGTGATAACGACTGGAAGGCAGGTTTCGCTGCTGGTGCTGAGTTGCAGTATCAGTCTACAAGCAACTTCGGTATTGCTGTTGGCGCTCTCTATTCTGTACAGGGCTTCAAGGCAGAGGACGTAAAAATAGGAAATATAACTTATAAGAATGACTACAAGTGGAACCCTGGTTACATTAACGTTCCTATCACTTTGAACTACTATCCTGTAGCAGGTCTTGCTCTCAAGGCAGGTTTGCAGCCTGGTTTCCTTGTAAACAAGGATGACATGGAAGATGTTAAGACAGTAGACCTCTCTATCCCTGTAGGTCTCTCTTACGAGTATCAGGGTCTTGTATTCGATGCTCGTTACAACATCGGCGTAACAAAGGTTGCTGAGAACTACGATCACTACAACAACGTAATCCAGATTACTATCGGTTACAAGTTCGCTCTCTAAAAAGCAGCGACTTTAAAATAAGACAAAAAGAATCCCCGCTCCTCATCATGAAGAGCGGGGATTTCTTTTTGTCATATCTATTTAAACTTCACTTAGAACATTCTTCCACCTGGATGGCCACCACCGAATGGGCGACCACGGAAATCAGGACGACCTCCAGGACCGCCAGGGCCGCCAGGACCACCCTGACGTGCCTGCTTGCCTCCGAAGAGATTCAAGCGATATATCACATGCAGCATCGCATAGCTGTTGATGGCATTATACTCGGTATCCGTACGGGATGTAGCCGAGATGGCACGAGAGAAGGTGCTCTGCTGGCGGAGGATATCGTAGAACTGAAGCATGATGGTCAATGGCTTGCCCTTCAGGAAACTCTGAGAGAGCTGAGCATTCCATACGAACTCATCCGTATTCATACTGCTGTCGTTATAGCCACGGCGACTGTTGATAGAGAGGCTTGTGTTCAAGCTGGTTCCCCAAGGAGCTGTAAGCGTCATGCTAGGACCATAAGAGAACTGCCAGGTCTCGAGGTTGCTGGTAGGCTGAAGCTTGTTCTTTGCCTTATTGTAAGTAAGCGTACCATCGAGAGAGAACTCTGCCCAGTCGTTGCGATAGCTTAAAGAAAGATTCTGACGCCAGGTGATACTGCGGGTAGTATTCTTCTGAGAGTCTGATTTCTTGTCAAGACTCAGATAACTTACATAGTTATTGTAATTGGCATGGGCTCCAGTATTGATGTTCCATACACCTGCACTATCGATAGAGCAGTTGAACATGAAGGCTCCCATCGCATTCCAGTTGCCATTGATATTCTCTGGTCGGGTGATTCTTCCACCAGTCGTCTCATCGTATGTCACCTTATTGCTGATGCTATTGCTGGTGGTAGAGAAGTTGACGAAAGTCATGATACCCTTGTTATGGTTCTGCACGAAATTGTTGTAGAACAATCGGAAGTTCTGAGTGAACGATGGCTTCAAGCCTGGGTTACCCATCGAAATATTCAACGGATCGCTGTTATCCGTGATGTCGAGCAACTGAGAAATGCTTGGCTGAGAGGTTGTACCACGATAGTTGATTCGCAGGTTACTCATCTTTGAGAAGCGATAACGGAAATCGAGGGTTGGACTCACATTCACCACATTGCGAACGGTATCTACATGCACGCCCTGATAATCCTGGATATACTTAGACTGCTGTGGCTGAACCATCACACCAAAGTTCAGGTTATACTTCTGACGGATGAATCGCATCATCACCTGGATATCATGGTTATAGTTGCGATACTCTGAGAAGCGACTCAAATCATCATCCCTATAGTCATTGAGATGACCGGCAAACGGATTCAAGTAGCTGTCCCAACCGCGATATTCATGATTACCACTCATGGCATACTTGCTGAAATCGTAGGTGCTGCGGTCGCTCTTGGAGTAGCTGTAAGTAAACTTATAGCTGAACTGCAGGAAAGTAGCCTTCCAGAGTGGCTCACTATAGGTCAACTGACCGGCATAACTGTAATTCTTTGAAGGAGTCAGGTTGTAGCGGTTGGTCTGATAGGTTGAATCCTTACCCTCCGCTGTCTGCACGAGATAGAGCTTGGCATTGTTGAGCGAGATGCTCTTGCTGTCCTTATCGGTATATTTGGCATCCACACGGAAGGTAATGTTACGTCCCTTGTTGCCCAACTTGCGGTTCACCTGCAACATACCGTTGATATTGTTATTATCAGAATAGGTGATTCCGTTAGTTAACTGACTGTTCACCATAGCCTCCGCCTTGTCCAACTCCTCAATACCTTCCTCAGAAAGAGGGTCTTTGGAAGTAATGGTATAAGGATCCTTGTTGTAAGAAGCCGACTGGCTGCCACTCAATCCATCACTGGTACTCCAGGAGATGGAAGGCCGGAAGAGGATGTTGGTCATCGTATCAGGCATCCACTCCAATCGGATGTTGCCATTCCAGCTGTTGCTGCGGGAGAAACTCTGACTCAGACTATTGCTGAAAGAACTGCTGCTACCCATGAAGTTCTCGCTGGAGCGGCTGCTCCATACATCGCCATCGCTGTGGTTCCAGCGGAGGGAAGTATTGAACTTGAACTTATTCTTCAACTCATAGTTGTAGTTGGCAGCTATCATCTTGCTGGCATTCAAGCCATTGGCACCGCCCCAGAATCCTCTGCCAGGACCACCACCGAATCCACGGTCACTGGTATTATTGGCATTGGCAAAGAGCATGAATCGGTTGTTGTTGGCGAAATAGCCACCCATACCACGCATATTATAGCGGTTCTTGTTACCCACACCCAGGTCGATATTGGAAATCACCCCCTTATTCATCCCCTTCTTCACACCGAAGTCGAGCACGGTCTGTTCCTCACCGTCATCAATACCAGTCACCTTGGAGAGATCGCTCTTCTCGTCGTATGCCTTGATTTTATCGATGATGCTGGTAGGCAAGTTCTTCAGAGCCGTCTTGGTATCGCCCGTCATAAACTCCTTACCATCTACCAGGATTTTCTTCACTTCCTTACCGTTGATCTTGATGGTACCGTCATCGCTGACCTCTGCACCCGGCAGACGCTTCACGAGTTCCTCAACCACCGAACCTTCCGGTGTGCGGTAGGCAGCCGAATTATAGACGAAGGTATCCTCCTTCAGACTCACCTTCTGAGCCATGGCGGTTACCACGGCACCTTTCAGCATGATAGCATCAGCACTAATGACCACATTCCCCATTGCCAGATTCTTGTCTTCAGAAATCTGGATGCGCTTAACGGTAGGCTTGTAACCTACACTGGTAATCTTGAGGAGATACTTGCCATTAGCCGGGGCATTGACATGGAAGAGTCCCCGCTCATTAGAAATGGCACCCGACACGTATGTACTGTCGGTTTTGAGTAGTTGAATCGTTACTTGCTCTACAGGGTCCTTGGTATCGCGGTCTGTTATCTTACCGCTAATCAAACGCTCTTGAGCTAAGGATGCTATTGCAATGAGCATCAACAGCATCGATAGAATTGATCTTTTCATTATTTGTTGAATGTTATTTATTATTTCTAAATTGTATATAGACTTGCTTTTATATGATTAGACCCGATTAGAGCGCAATTGTAAAAAACAGATGCACTTTTTGGGGCATTTTGCTTCATTTGACGAACGAAATGTATCAAGGTTTAAACTTTTATTGATAAAAAAGTGCTTATTTATTTTGTTTTGTCTTCATTTTAACGTACCTTTGCAGCCAAAATAGCCGTGGCGTTGTCCTTTCGAGACTTCCCAACGGCCCTATATAAATTCGTCTTTTTTTTAAACGTTAGTAAGTTATGAGTCAAAGAGTAATCATATCAACCCATCTGGAGAGCGAACTGGTAACCGCTCTCGCTGAGTGCGAGCACGACAAGCTGTTTGTGCTTACCGATACCACGACCCAAGAGCTGTGTCTGCCAGTCATCAAGAACTTCTATAGCCTAAAGCACATACAGGTAATCACTATTCCTGCAAGCGACAGCCATAAGGACATCGAAAGTCTGATGATGGTATGGAAGGGACTGCAGGAGGGTGGCGCTTCACGCCATTCATGCATGATTAACCTGGGAGGCGGTATGGTAACCGACCTGGGTGGTTTTGCAGCCAGCACCTTCAAACGTGGCATCAACTTCATCAATATCCCTACTACCCTGCTTGCCATGGTAGATGCATCGGTAGGCGGAAAGACCGGTATCAACTTCGGTGGTTTGAAGAACGAAGTGGGCGTATTCAACGACTCTAAGTACGTGATTCTCGACACTGAATTTCTGAAGACTCTGGATGCCGAGAACATCTGTTCGGGCTATGCAGAAATGCTGAAGCACGGCTTAATTTCTACCGAGGCGATGTGGGAGGAACTGGTCAACTTCGACCTTGCCAACCCAGACCTGAAGCAGTTGCAGCGCATGGTGGGTGACAGCGTGAAGGTAAAGGAGCGCATCGTAGAGCTGGATCCTCATGAGAAGGGCATCCGCAAGGCTCTGAACCTGGGTCATACCTTCGGTCATGCTTTCGAGAGCTGGGCGTTGAAGCGCAAGCCTATCCTGCATGGCTATGCCGTAGCATTCGGTCTTATCCCTGAGCTTTACCTCAGTGTGGCAAAGACAGGATTCCCAACAGACAAAATGCGCCAGACCGTAACCTTCATCAAGGAAAACTACGGAACACTGGATATCACCTGTGATGACTATGATGAGCTCATCGAGCTGATGCATCATGACAAGAAGAACCAGAATGGCATCATCAACTTCACCATGCTTGGCGGTATAGGGGATATCCGTATCAACCAGACAGCAACTACAGAAGAAATTAAAGAAGCACTCGACTTCTTTAGAGAAGGATAATATAATATGGCGGGTCATCAACCCGCCATTATTGTATCCTTATGCCAAACAGCATCGCTTTGGCTTTCCGGTTTCGGTAAGCGGGAGATGCTCTACATATCGGAATTCCTTAGGAATCCAATATTTATATTTTTTATGATCAGAAGACTTTTCAGATTCATCAGATAAGAGGCGGCGGACAGTCGCCTCTACTCTTTTTATATCTTCATCCTCAGACAGGAGTACAGCGATTTCTCCAAACTTCCCGTCTTTCTTCTTGGCAAGCATGAAAGTTTTTTCCAAATGAGGTTTCAAGAGAGTCTCCACTTCTTCAATCTGAATCTTGATGCCACCACTACAGATGACATTGTCTTTTCTGCCCTTGATGCGGAAACGGAGTTTTTCCACCTTATTATATATATAGGGTTCTATCTCCACGATATCATTCGTTACCAAGGTTTCAGCACAAACCTGAGGGGCATCAATGACCAGACAGCCTTCTTCGGTCTGACTGATATGAACGCTATCAAAAGGCTGATACCATTCGCTTGCCTCATCACCATTGATTCGCCTCAGGGCAATATGAGACAAGGTTTCGGTCATGCCGTAAGTGCTCCAGATAGCGATATTGCCGGGAAATGACTTCAGTTCCTTCTCTAAAGCTGCATCAATGGCACCACCACCGATAATTAGATGACGGATATGGCAGAGCCGTTCTCGCTCCTCAGGAACCTGCAGGGTATTATATACCTGCATCGGAACCATGGCTGCGAAAGTAATCTCTTTATTTACATCTTTCAAAGGATGCCCACTTGGGGGTACAGAAATAAGATGGAGATGGCGCTCAATACTTCGTACCACCACCATCTTACCTGCGATATAATCAAGCGACATACAGAGCAAAGCGCTATCACCTGGCTTCAATCCAAGGAAATCACAAGTGATGCGGGCTGAGTTGAGCATTCGCTTCTTCTCTACCATCATCGGTTTGGGTTTTCCTGTGGAACCACTGGTATGTACTAGCACCCGGTCGCTATCGTTATTCCATTCGGAAAGAAAATCTTCTAATGTCATAATTTAAATTATACCCTGCTTAGCGGATTACAAATCCACAATAGTTACCCAATGATGCGGCGGATTGCAAATCCGCCGAAACAAATAGGGGTAAAATATTGTATTATTTTACGACAAATAATTGATCACCCCGAATCTCCAAAGGCATTGGGATGTTATCAGTAAAGAGCTGACCGGTGCCCAGCCCCTGTGGCATCTGGACATTCGGCCCATATACCTTGGCAGCATAATGGGCAATGGCATGGAGACCGATGTTGCTCTCCAAAGCCGAGGTAATCCAACTGCCGATACCACGCTGGTCAGCCAACTGAATCCATTCGTTGCAACCATAGATTCCACCATGGAGCGAAGGTTTCAGAATGATATACTGAGGACGGATGGTATCGAGCAAAGCCTCCTTCATACTTCGGACATTCACACCTATCAACTCCTCATCCAAGGCGATAGGGAGCGGAGTCTCGCGACAGAGCTGTGCCATTTTAGGCCACAGATGCTGCTTGATAGGCTGCTCAATCGAATGAATGTCATATTTAGCCAAAGCCTCCAGCTGGCTCATCGCATTCTCCGGCAGGAATCCACCGTTGGCATCCACTCTCAGTTCTACCTGTTCACGGGTATAGACATCACGAATACGCTTGATGAGGTCTAGTTCCTTGAAGAAATCGATGGCACCAATCTTCAGTTTCACACAATGGAAACCAGCCTGAAGCTTTTCCTCCAATCGTGCCAACATCTCTTCGTAAGTACCCATCCATACCAGTCCGTTGATAGTGATACCCTCTTCTCCTCTTCCGAAAGGAGAGTCGTAAAGATCTACCAGGTTCTCCATTCCTGCTGGAACAGAGACCCCTTTCTGCTTCAACATTTCTGAAGAAGAAGATGCTCCTTCAGCAGGAACAATCTCTAACAACTTCTTCGCTGCATCGAAGAACGAAGCGAAGGCTGTTTCCAAGCCGAAAGTGATGCTAGGATAAGCACGAATCATATCGTATGGGATGCGTCCCATCTGTTCCACCATCTGACATACCTGTCGAAGGGTGACTGCATATTCCGGTTTGGCATCGCAACTCAAATCAGGGAGCGTAGCACACTCTCCCACTCCCTCTACTCCAGGTATTTCATCCGATGTTAGGGTGAGATAATAACTGTGTCTCGTGGTATAAACTCCACGAGACGTGCCTGCTGGCTGCTTAAAGTGGAGCGTGCGCTCCGAGATTTCTATCTTATACATTCTTTATATCTATATATCAATACAATTGAATTCTTCACTCTTCGTTCTTCACTTAACTTACTTCTTCTGCTTCAAGTCATACAAATCCTTACGGCGATCACGAAGATTTCGAACGGCACCGTAAGTATGAAGCTCGTTCAAGAGATTCAAGTCAACATCTGATACGAGAATCATCTCGGTATTAGGTGTTGCCTCCGAACGCTTACCATCGTTAGGGAAGGCAAAGTCGCAAGGAGTGAACACGGCACTCTGGGCATACTGGATATCCATGTTGTGAACACGAGGCAAGTTGCCCACACTACCTGCAATGGCTACATAACATTCGTTCTCAATGGCACGAGCCTGGGCACAGACTCTTACTCGGGAGTAAGCATTCTGCGTATCGGTCATGAATGGAACAAAGAGAATCTGCATACCATCCTCTGCCATCAGACGGGAAAGTTCAGGGAACTCCACATCATAGCAGATCACGATACCTATCTTACCGCAATCGGTATCGAAAGTCTGGATATGGCTACCGCCACTCAATCCCCAGCACTTCTGCTCATCTGGAGTTACATGAATCTTCTCATACATATCCACGCTACCATCTCTACGGCAAAGGAAGCCGACATTGTAGAGGGAATCGCCCTTGAGATAAGGCATACTACCGGTAATGATATTGATGTTGTAGCTGATGGCCAGTTCACGGAAACGGTCACGGATTTCTTCTGTATATTGAGCCATCATGCGGATGCTTTGTGCCTCACCCAAATCATTGAAACGTGCCATCAATGGCGCATTGAAATACTCTGGGAAGAGGATAAAATCGCTCTTGTAATCACTCACGGAATCCACGAAGAACTCTACCTGCTCAAAAAGGTCGTCTACCGAAGCGTATGGACGCATTTGCCACTGTACCAGACCGATTCGCACGGTTGGTTTTCTATCTACATAGGAATCCGTAGGTGGCTGATAGTAGATATTATCCCACTGCAAGAGGGTTGCGCAGTGTTCGCTCTCCTCATCACTAGGAAGATAGTTGCGAATCACACGACGTACGTGGAAATCGTTGGAGAGTTGGAAAGTAAGAACCGGGTCGTAAATCTCACGGTTTCTTACGTGTTCGATATACTCCTTAGGGCGCATCTTGTCGGCATACTTATGATAGTTTGGAATACGACCACCAAACATGATAGCCTTCAAGTTGAGCTTCTCGCAGAGTTCCTTGCGATACTCATACATACGACGAGCCAATCGCAAGCCACGATAATCAGGGTGGATAAATACCTCAATACCATAAAGGATATTGCCGTTTGGCTGGTGGGTATTGAAGGTTTCATTGCCTGTCACCTGAGCATAGGTATGGTCGCCTTTCACCATATTATAGTTGACAATGATGGAGAGCGCACAGCCCACAATCTTATCGTCAACGATAATAACCACCTGTCCCTCAGGGAAGATTGTAATGAGTTTCTTAATTTGTTCTTTTGTCCAGAATACATCTGAGTCTGCGTAAATACGCTTAAATGACTTGGCAAGCTGGTCATAATCCTCCATGCGGAGGTTGCGCATGCTCACCTTTTCGATTTTTCGAGTTGGTTCCATAACAACTGTATTTTTATTATTATCTAAATCCGGGTGCAAAGTTACAGCAAATTATAGATACGACAAAGAGTTTTCGTAAATAATTGATATTTACGAAAACTCTTTTTATATATTTTGCTGTAAGAAAACCTTTTGGCTTAGAATTTAACGCAAAAACTTGGCATCTTCCTGCGGTATAGCCTCATCATGATCATCGAGATAGAGCAACTTCACCGAATGATATTTCTCGCTAGCCACCGAGTATTCATCCTGACGATAATGGGTCTGAATGCCACCGATGCCCAACATGGTATGAAAAGCCGAAAGACTACTCTGTACCTGTTTGGTCCGATTTTCTCCCAATGCCTTCAATATATCCGGATATTGTTTACTGAATCCTTCAGAAGTCCAGATGATGAAAGGCACATGCAGTTCGTAATCCGAAGCCTTCGGGGCAGCATGAAGGAAGAGGTGGCGATCATCATCGAAAATATTCTCTCCATGATCGCTGGTATAGAGCATCGCTGATATAGGCTGACCATATACCCCATCCGTCTTAGTCTGTATCCCCTCCCATTTCTGCAGACGTTCAATGATACCATGCAGGATATAATCGGTATATCGGATGGTATTATCATAGGCATTCAGGAGGTCACGCCGATTCTCCGGTTTTGCCTCACTCCTGCTATCAGGCTTGAAGTAAGCGAAACTACGGGGATAACGCTCCTGATAATTGAAGTGAGAACCATAGGAATGAAGAACCACGAAGAGTTTGCGATAACGGTAATGGTAATGGGCAGACGAGGAAGCATCAGCCTTGGGCAATATCTCATCCAGTTTCTGCAACAGATCCTCATCATAATGGTTGCCTTGTGAAGCATCCTCTTTCTTCAGAAAATAATGCTCATCAGCCTGTTCTCCCAAAAAATCGATAAACGAATGATTTGGCAACTGGTTGCTGATAAACACAGTATGGAATCCGGCTTCCTTAAAGGCCGCCAGGATGCCTTTCTCATGAAAAAGGCGCTCAAAATCCTCTGCCGATGCAGCAGACAGAAGCATCGGAACACTCTTATGAGTAGTATTGCTCTGCGTTGTCACATTCGGGAAAGCTTTGATACCCTGCGTTTTGGAGAGCAGTGGATTGGTATCACGAGGATACCCATAAAGACTGAAGTTATGGGCACGAGCGGTCTCTCCCACCACCATTACATACACCTCAGGTGCATCGAGCGAGCGCTCACTTTTAGCCTCAAACTTAAAATTCCGGCTTGCCTCCTTATAATTCTCTGAAGCAGCATTGCGCTCAAAAGCCAGATAAAGGTTGTAGCAGATATTGACGGGATAAAGCTGATTGCGCATACGGTAATCATCCACCATCAGATAGCTTGCCAGCAGACAGAACAGTCCTATAGCCCCAATCTGCATTGCCCAATGGCGGACTCTCTGCTGGAAAGAAACCGACAACCGGCTATCTCTTCTGATATTGACACCCCCCAGGATAAGCAAGGGCAAATAAACCACGAAGACACCAACCACGGCAGGAGCCAGATTATCGAGCAGCTCCATCGCCTCACCGGGATTGGTAGTTACGAGATTCAAAAACATATCTACCGCTATCACTCCCGTTCCGAAAAGATAAAGCAATACCAGCTGGAACGCAGCGAAAAAGACAAAGATAAATGCCCACCATATCATCTTACCAGGACGCTTAGCCACAGAAAAGAACAACATATACAGCGACAAAGGCAGCAACACATTGACACCACATGCCCACGGAGTCAAACACTCGGTATAACACAAGGCTATATTAGGCAACAGCAATGCCACCACAGCATAAGCATACAGGAATTGCCCCGATGACACCTTATTTAATATATAGGATAAACGATTCATTCTTCTCTTGTATTAAAATGCCTCATTGATATTAAACAGGAAGCCAGACTGCCCAGACTTACCAAATCCATAATCCAAACGCACATTGACATTCTTCTTAAACTCCCATCGGTAACCCACGCCAACATTAGGCAAAATCCGATTACTGCGCAATTCAGAGAATTTAGGAAAAACGGTTCCAGCTCCAGCCCAAACCACGATGCCATTCCGTTTCCAAACATGTTGGCGCAACTCCACCGTAGCCTCCAGGGAATGCTTGTCACGGTAACGACCCTCGTAATAACCACGCATAGAACTGGTTCCACCTAAATTGGCCATCATACCCCATGAAGGATTGCCGAAATTGAAATTTGCTCCAAAATCTTCGGCAAGAACCGTACCCTCTCCCAACTGCTGATAGCTGTCAAAGCGGAATTTTGTGGTACTGAAGGCATAATCATTACCCATAAACCGAGGGCGGAACATCTGCTTCAGATTGAGATAGATGCCCCGATGCGGATTGGTAAGATTATCACGATTATCATATACCAGCGATACACCGGCTCCCACATTCCATGTATGGTGATCCATTCCATTCAGTAACTCCGGACGCTCAATGTGCTTACCAATTACATAATCATAACTAGCCATCGGACCAACATAGAAATTGTCTGCCACCCGGAACAGGAAAGCAGCCTCAGCCTGTGCCTGCCATCGCTTCATGTCGCTCTTATTGTCATCGTTATCGCCCATCTCGTAACCTATTCCCCAAAAATCAGAAGGGAAAGAATAGAAATAGAGACGATAGTCTATACGATAACGACCACGAGGTGCTATATGATTTCCACGAACACCCAACATATAGAAACCTACCGTGCTCACATCACCGAAAAGCGAAACATTGGAAGGAGGAAGTAGGGTATCATTGGGGTCTGAACGATAAAGACCTGCCGCTACCATTCCTAAGCCAAACTTCGTATCAGAAGCATAGTGAGGACCTCCGATGATACTGAAGTCAAACCGCTTATGCTCCTTGTTTTTGTTGGCATCATTAAAATAGTCAAGAAATCGTGTCATCCATGATTTTCTGGCATGCCGGGGTGTATCTACCATCTGCTGTGAGGGGATTGTATCTTGCGAAAATGGCTCAGAGGCATAACAGCCCAATGCCATCATCATGACTAGTATTGTCAGAATATGCTTCATAAAGTCTATAATCTTTGATTCTACATGTGATTTTTACTCGTAAACCAATGCAACATTGTCTATCCACAATGTATTACCCGGTGTACCGATATAGGCTCCACCATGGGATGAAGAGAACTGCAGGATAAGATGTGTAGGCGTCTCATGAATGCCCGCCCATCCGGTTTCCCTTACCGGCACACTCTTTCCCTTGCTGTTGCGGGCATAGTCGGTAGAGCGAAGTCCCATCGTAGCAGCATCATAACCAGCCATGTGACGGATATCGCCATAATGAATGGTATAAGTTGCATCATTCACCCATCCATTGGTGCTCTTTCCATACTTCACCACCATCGTGCCCACTCGTTTGGCAGTGATGTTTCCCCGAGCATCTTCATGGCGTTTCTGTAAATAGAGTACGGCAATGGCATAGTCGCGACCTGCCACAGTGGATGATCCACTGAATCCATTCTGCTTGATACGGTTAGCTGATTGAGGCATATATGTTTTATAGTCAAATTGTACTGCCTTAGGACGTGCAGTGAACGGAATACCCCAATTGATGGCTTTCGGACCATCTTTGGTACTCGTAATCGGTTCACGTACATCACCCAGGAAAAGGGAACCTGCTGCCAGAACCTTGATATTGATAAGTCCAAGCACCTTCACTTTCTCTATATGGGTTTCCAATTTAGCACAATATCCATTGCCACGCTTGTCACGATAAACCGAGTTATTGGTTTTGTAGATACCCGAAACATGTGCCAGAACATTGGATGATCCCCAGGGGGAACCACCCTTGTTGGTATAAGGAGTATTGCCATTGAGGGTCATATTAGGTCCTACGGCATAGATGGTTTTCTGATTTCCACCAATGATAGCCGACTCCTTGATGTTTCTAATCACCCAGTGATCCATGTTTCCATATTTTAATGGAACTACCTTTTTCTGTCCTTGTACAGGAAGGCTAGATAAGGATGCCAAAGCTATTGCCAAGCTAAATACTATTTTTTTTTCCATACCCGTTTCTTTTATTTCATTTCTATTTTGTTTCTATTCAACCTACGAGAAGATTTCAAGTCTTAAGTGATAGGATTTGCAAAGATAGAAAAATTTTCCGTACTTTTCAGTTTTCCGGAAAATAATGATTGAAAATTAAGAAATAATAATAGATTTAGTCGTTTTTTATCGTATAAAAACAAAAAATCCTGCATTTGACTGAGTGGCAAATGCAGGACTTTATGTATAATAATATGTATCAATTATCGATTGGAATACATGTTGTCGTAGTACTTCTGGTAATCACCAGAGGTTACGTTGTCCATCCATTCCTGGTTATCAAGATACCATTTTACAGTTTCCTCGATACCCTCCTCAAACTGGAGAGATGGCTCCCAACCCAATTCCTTCTGCAACTTTCTAGAGTCGATGGCATAACGCATATCGTGACCCTTTCTGTCTGTTACGTAGGTGATAAGATCCATATCCTCGCCTTCCTTTCTACCGAGCAGACGGTCAACGGTCTTGATAACCACCTTGATGATATCAATGTTCTTCCACTCGTTGAAACCGCCGATGTTGTAAGTCTCGGCAATCTTACCCTTATGGAAAATCATATCGATGGCACGGGCATGATCTACTACATACAACCAGTCGCGCACGTTCTCGCCCTTACCATATACAGGCAATGGCTTGCGATGACGGATGTTGTTGATGAACAGCGGAATCAACTTCTCTGGGAACTGGTATGGACCGTAGTTGTTAGAGCAGTTGGTCACGATGGTAGGCATACCGTATGTATCGTGGAAAGCACGCACAAAGTGGTCTGAGCTTGCCTTGGATGCAGAGTATGGAGAGTGAGGATTGTACTTGGTAGTCTCCAGGAAGGACTCCTCGCCGTAAGCCTCGTGGTTCTTACCGCTGGATGCCTTGGTAGTGAAAGGAGCAAGAATACCCTCAGGATGAGTCATCTGCAAGGCACCATAAACCTCATCAGTAGAGATGTGGTAGAAGCGCTTACCCTCGTATCCTTCAGGAAGACTCTCCCAGTAAATCTTTGCCGCCTGGAGCAGAGACAGGGTACCCATCACGTTGGTATGAGCGAAAGTGAATGGATCCTTGATACTTCTATCTACATGGCTCTCAGCAGCGAGATGGATGATGCCATCCACCTTGTAGTCCTGCATCAGCTTCAACATCAGGTCGAAATCACAGATATCACCCTTAACGAAAGTATAGTTAGGCTTGTCCTCGATGTCCTTGAGGTTAGCCAGGTTGCCTGCGTATGTCAACTTGTCGAGGTTGATGATGTGATACTCAGGATATTTGTTCACGAAAAGTCTTACTACGTGTGAGCCGATGAAACCAGCACCGCCCGTGATAATGATATTCTTCATTTACTTTGAACTTTGAAAATTGAACTTTGAACTTTATGATTAGTTTTTTAGAGCAGAAGCTGCAAAAGCTTCTAACTCAAATATTCTAACTCTTTATTATTTTGCTTCCGCTAATTCGGCGATACACTTCTTCAAACTGTCAGTCCAGTATGGCACCTTGAAACCGAAGGTCTGCTTCAGCTTGCTCTTGTCGAGCACAGAGAAGTGAGGACGCTTCACTGGGCTTGGGAACTCCTCGCTGTAGCATGGTTGGATATCGCAGGTGTTGCCGCTGAGTTCGCAGATAATCTTGGCAAAGTCAAACCAGGAGCATACACCCTCGTTAGAGAAGTGATAGATGCCGGTCTTGTCAAGTTGGTTGGTCTCGATGATGTGAGAGATGACAGCAGCGAGGTCACCGGCATAAGTAGGAGTACCCACCTGATCGAATACCACCTTCAGGGTGTCGTGGCTAGCCGTGAGACTCTGCATGGTCTTCACGAAATTCTTTCCCCACTGAGAGTAGAGCCAAGCAGTGCGGATAATGATATGCTTGCAGCCCGTAGCCTCGATACTCTTTTCACCCGCCAATTTGGTCTTACCATATACACCAAGCGGATTGGTTTCCCAATCTTCCTTACAAGGAATATTCTTATCGCCTTGGAATACATAGTCGGTACTAACATGAATGAGGGTACCATCTACTTCCTTCATTGCCTGAGCCAAATTGCCAGCCGCAGTATTATTAAGTAAATTGGCTAAATCAAAATCACTCTCAGCCTTATCCACGTTGGTATAAGCTGCACAATTAACGATAACCTGAATATCATTCTCCTTTACGCTGGCACGGATAGCGTCAAGATTAGTGATATCCAATTTCTCATAGCCTTCAGCCACATCGGTGAAGACAAACTTGTGATTGCTTCTTTTGGCGCAAATCTGCATTTCATGACCCAACTGGCCATTAGCGCCTGTTACTAAAATATTCATTGGTCGTTAAATATTACCTTTTAATAAAACTATGTGGCAAAAGTACAGATTATTTCTGAGATTCCCAAAAAATAGCAGAGGAATTTGTATTAATAATATATAAATTAAGGTGTAAACCCCCAAAATGGAAAATGAAGAAGACAAAAAAAACCGCCAGAATCTTTCACAAGAGCCTGACGGGTTTAACCTAATACACTAATTTTCTTTTCCCTTAGATAAACTAAAACCTGTTTTTTATTTAAATCAACATACTAAATCAACAAAAGGAATATTTACCTTAGAAGACTTGAAGTGGTAGTATAATAACTACTTTTTCTTTTTACGGTTGCAAAGATACAACAAAAAATCTACAGTTGTATCCCTAAGTAGCAGAAAAGTAAATGGAATGTAAAAATCCTACATTCCTAACTTGTTTTAAATCAAAAACTTACAAAATTAACCATTTTTATCAAAGTAAATACTATAATACCATTTTTTATTTGTATCTTTGCAACACAAAAACGACAAATAGACTAATTTTATCCTTTTCAGACTACAATTATGTCATTTACAAAACATAAACAGAAGATGAGACTATTACTAATACTTCTTACGCTTATGATGCCACTGCTCGCTCAAAGCAAAACCGACGAGAAAAAGCTCCTGGAGCGTATCGACTACATGATTGATAACGACAAGCATTATCAAGATATCAAGGAAAACGAGCTCAAACAGCTGAAACAGCTAGCCTTTGATGCAGAAGATGACAAGACCCGACTTCTTTTCCTTGACAGCATATACCGTGCCTACAGCGCCTACCGCTACGACTCGGCATACGCTTACATGCAGCGTGGACTGGAGTTGGCAAAGAAGGTCAACGATACCTATTATATAACTCTCAACCAGATTAACCAGGCGTCAGTACTCTCGGTAAGGGGATTCTATGGCAAAGCCGAAGCTCTGCTCGAATCACTCCATCCCGACACGATGCCCTACAAGCTGAAGTTATACTATTACTATACCTTCGCTTGGCTCTATAATTACTGGGAATCATACGCCCAAAACTCTGATTACGCAAAAGAATTCCGCACCCAAAGGAAGCATTACATGAATCTCTTGCTCCAGAATTTCAAAGAAGATAGCAGAAACACCGTCTACTACAATTATCTGCTAGGCGAAAACATCTATTTGGATGAGCCTACCAGCAAGCAGTCGCTCTACCATTTCATGAAGGCAGTGAAGATGTCTCCAGCCAAATCACGCATCCATGCCATGTCGGCATACGGTGTCGCCAGATATTACAAACTTACAGGTAACTTCGATCTCTACGAGAAATATCTCGTGGAAGCATCTGTGAGTGATGGTCTATGCCAGCTCAAGGAAACGGTAGCCCTGCAGAAACTTGCCTACTTTCTTTTTAAAAAGGATGCAAGCAACAGTAAGAGAGCAGCCAAATACATCCAGCACACGATGGAAGACGCCCAGTTCTTCAACAACCGACTGCGCATGATGGAGATTTCCAATATCCTCCCAGTCATTGCTTCTGCCAACCAGCAGGCTGCCGAGAAATCACGTGCCCGTTTCCTCTTCGGCTTCATCGGTGTTAGCGTAGCACTCATCATCATCCTCATTCTCTCCTTCGTCAACAACCGACAGAAGAACAAGCTGAAGAAAAACAAGCAGGAGATAGAAGAGCAGAACGAGAAGCAGAAAGAAATGAACGCACAGCTCACCCAGCTGAACCAACAGCTGATAGAAACAAACATCAAGCGAGAGACCTACATGCGACTCTTCATGGACATCAGTGCTGCATATATCAGCAAGTTGTCCGACTATCGTAAACTGGTGAGCCGAAAGATCAAGGCTAACCAGACTGCCGACCTGCTGAAAACCCTCAACACCCACAAGATGGAAGAGGAGGAGTCACAGATGTTCTATAACCGCTTCGACAAGGCGTTCATGGAACTGTATCCCGGTTTCGTGACGGAGTTGAACAAGCTCCTGCTGCCAGAATGCCAGCTGGAACTTCCTACTACCCACACCCTGACCACGGAAATCCGTATCTATGCATTGATGCGACTAGGCGTAACCGACAGCCAGGAGATAGCCACCCTGCTGTATTATTCCACCCAGACCATCTACAACTATAAATCGGGCATGAGAGCAAAGGCAAAGAATCGTGAGACTTTTGAGAGCGACATCAACCGTCTCTGCCATATTATATAAAAGGAGTTAAAGGAGTTAAGACAACAGTCTTTTTAGCGTAGATTTTAAGCAGCAAGACATACGTCTTAACTCCTTTAACTCCTATAATATGCGACTAATCGCGATGGATAACCGTTCCGTTTGCCTGATGCGTAGCAAGAACCAGCACCTCTGCTATCTGCACATGTTCAGGAGCAGAAGCTGCATAGTAAGCCACATCAGCCACATCATCACCATTCAAAGGAGTGATACCACGATAAACCTGGTCAGCTCGCGCATTATCACCATGGAAACGGACATTAGAGAAATTGGTTTCTACCAATCCAGGTTTCACATTGGTTACACGCACCTTGGTATGTGCCACATCTATACGCAACCCATCAGAGATTGCTTTAACGGCAGCCTTGGTGGCACAATAAACATTGCCTCCGGCGTAAGCAGCATCTCCTGCCACACTACCAATATTGATAATATGACCATGATTACGTTTAATCATGCCAGGCACAATCAGACGAGTCATGGTAAGAAGTCCCTTGATATTGGTATCAATCATCTGATCCCAATCCTCAAAATCACCTTCATACTCCGGTTCCAGACCACGAGCCAATCCGGCATTATTGATCAGCACATCAATATTGCGCCATGCATCAGGAATATAATCTACAGCCTTCTTTGCTGCCTCACGATTACGGACATCGAAAGCTAAAGCCAAGACTTCAGTGCCTTCTGCCTCTAATTCCTTTTTCAGGATTTCCAACTTGCCAGTATTTCTACCAGTGATAATAAGATTGTAACCACCTCTTGCAAAGCGGCGAGCGCAACCTTCGCCTATTCCGCTTGTTGCACCTGTGATAAGAGCTATTTTATTCATTTGCTTTGAACTTTGATTTTTAAACTTGTTACTTTGAACTTTGAGCTTTGAACTTTGAGCTTTATGATTAGTAAAGCATATGAATTGGCTTTCCCTTCGGCCGCCGAACGTTGTTTCTTCACTCTTCGCTCTTCATTCTTCACTTAAAGTATCAGAACCCTCACTTCTGCATTTGTCATTTTCTCTATCTGATTCATCGGGCGTTTGAAATAGACACTCTGAATCGCCTTATTGATGATGCCATGTCCCACAGCCAGAATAGTCTTATCGGGATAAGCAACCTTGAGCCAGGTAAGAAAATTCTGAGCTCTGGACTTCATCCTTTCCAAAGTTTCTATATTATCAGGCCAATCCTTTGGATCCTTAGGCAAGGAAGGAATGAACTTACCCGTAAAGTCACCCCAATCCCGCTCTCTCAGCAATGGAGTGGTAACGATATGAGCATCAAGCTCCTCATCTGTCAGATTACCAGTCTGAGAGAGAGCTTCTATATGAGGACGGGCAATAATCTCACAAGTCTGAATACTGCGATACAGATCACTGGAAACGAAGGCATCAATAGGTTCGTTTACCATCTTCCTGGCAACCTCCCCAGCTTGCTCAATACCTTTCGCATTCAGCTTGCCCGGTGTCTGCCCCTGCATGATCTGAGCAGCATTATCCACGGTCTCACCATGGCGCACAAGATATAACTTTGTCATAGCTTATAGTTTTTGCTTACAAAATTACTCATAATTGGCGAAAATAAGGAATAATTTGCGTTAAATAAATCATAAAAATCATGCTTTCTCGATTTTCTTTCGTATTTTTGCATAAAGATTAATATAACATTGCAAAATCGTTTTAAAAAAGATAAGTATGAAAGTAGTACACAGCTCTTTGTTTCGTGCCGTCTGTGCCATCATCATTGGTGTTTTACTCATCCAATATCGCGAACAGACAGTTACATGGATTACCATCGCTATCGGTGTGTTGTTTTTCCTTTCAGGAGCCATCTCCCTCATCTCCTACTTCAGCGCTAAGAGGACTGCAGAGAAGATGCAAGGCCAGATGCTTTCTGACGCCAACGGCAAACAGATTATCGGAATCAAGCCCAACTTCCCTATCGTTGGTTTGGGCAGTCTGATTCTCGGCATGATTCTGGCATTGATGCCAAATGTATTCATCGCATGGCTGATGTTTATCCTTTCGGCAATCCTGATCTTGGGTGCCATCACTCAAATGGCAAATCTGGTAACAGCTGCCAAGATGGGGCGTGTGGGCATCATCTACTGGCTTATGCCTTCAGCCCTTCTGCTCTTGGGTATACTGGCAGTCATCAAGCCTTCTGCCTTAGCCTCAGCCCCATTGCTCATCATCGGTTGGGCCATGTTGGTATACGGTGTAGTAGAATGCGCCAATGCCTTCAAGATTTCCAACAACCGACGTAACTGGCAGCGAAAGAACAACCAAAAGAACAACATCGTAGTAGACTCAGATTCTACCAGTACCAAAAACGAAGAAGTTACTTTTATTGAATAGAAAACAATAATAGCCTCACAAGCATCTTCAAACTTGCGAGGCTATTTTTATTATTTTTCTACGAGTCCCTCTACATAGCGACAAAGGATACTAATACCCTTTTCATTCTCACCTCCCTGCGGAATGATGATATCTGCATAACGCTTGGTTGGCTCGATAAACTGCTCGTGCATAGGCTTAAGTACCTTGAGATAACGGTCTACGACCATTGATACCGTTCTACCTCTGTCTATCGTATCACGCTGAATATTACGAATCAAGCGTTCATCAGCATCGGTATCTACAAATACCTTCAGGTCCATCAAACTACGCAATTTCTTATCTACCAAGGTCATGATACCCTCAATTATCACTACCGGTTTTGGTTCAACATGAATCGTCTCCTGCTCACGGTTACATTTAATATAACTGTAAGTAGGTTGCTCTATTGCCTTGCCTGCACGCAAATCAGCAAGCTGCTGATGCAAGAGTTTCCAGTCGAAAGCCGACGGATGGTCGAAATTAATTTGATGGCGTTCCTCTTCCGTCATGTGCGAGGTGTCATTATAATAAGAGTCGAGCGGCACCACTGCTACATAATGAGGTGGCAGCACTTCTACGAGTTTCTTTACTACTGTTGTCTTGCCAGAACCAGTACCTCCAGCAATACCTATCACCGTTACCTTATCTATCTTTTCCATTTTCTATAAGATTTCTTCAAACATTTTGCGATAATACTCAGCCTTTTTCTCCACCGCCATCGGATAAGCCCTGGAACTGGACGGCATGCGGTAAAGCCTAAGCTGACGAGTTCCGACAGTAAACTCTACATATTCTCCCATCTTGGGAAGCGAACGAATGCCAAAATGGTCAGAAAAGACCTTGGTGGCAAGCTGTCCTGCCGTAAGAACCGCCTTACATTCGGGTAATCTGGCAAGCATACCATCCAGATCAGAAGGCTGCACAATTTGCAAGTCTTTATCCGAAGCCGTATTCTTGGTTCGAATCACCTGTTGGGCGGTATCATAGATAGCCACTCCTTTTTCCTTCAGAAAATCCTTGATGGCATCCAGCCTATAAGTCTTATGCTCCACATCTACGAAATGGAATTTATCTCCGAAGTAAATCAGTCCGAATATTCTCCACATGTCGTTCTGGAAGTTAGGATAATACCAGGGCATGCACCATCGCTTCTCTGCGGGTGGAAAGGTACCGAGCATCAGCAACTTGGCATTGCCCGGTAACCATGGTTCAAAAGGATGTTCTTCAACCATTTTATTTTTTCTCCTTCACCAGATATAAAACTACAGGCAAGTGATCGCTGTAACCGTTGAGCCATCTGCCACCCGCTTTGGTACGCAGAGGAGCTCCCTTGTACTGTCCTTCCTGCTGAATCAGATAATCTCTGCGGAATACGTGGTGCTTCCAATACTTCAAGCTGCTGTAATCCTTGTTCTTAGGATCCTTATTCAAAAGACTAGGCGAGAGCACAATCTGATCGAAAAGGTTCCAGGAGCCATTATAGAACAAAGTACCCTTACCCTCCTTAGCCAGGATATTATACCATGGATTATACATATCATCAGGACCAACCTCAGAGATTTCGGCCTTTGCTTTCAACACCTTGTGCATACTCACATTTGTCGGATCATCGTTCATATCACCCATCACAAAGACCTTCATCTCTGGATTTAAGCGAAGCAGAGAATCCTTAACTACTTTAGTTTGACGAGCGCCACTCTCACGATAGAACGAAACAGAAAAACGGCTAGGCCAGTGACATACAATGACTGCCACATCATCGCCCCCCATTTCACCACGTACGGTAAGGAATCCACGAGTCTTATATGCAGAATCCGTTGCCAATTCCTGGACGTAAGGAACCAACTTTACATTCTTGACAGTGAAAAGTGCTGGATTATAAAGTAAAGCACAGTCAATACCACGCTTATCAGGACCCTCAACATGACAGAATTGCATATTGCGAGCCTTCAAAGGAGGCTGAGCTGTAAGATCTTTCAAGACGTTGGCATTCTCCACCTCGGCAAGACCAATAAATGCACATCCCACGTTAGGCAGCACATCAGTACCCATATCAGCAAGAGCTCTGGACATATTCTTCAATTTGTTGGTATACTTCATACCATTCCATCCCTTGGCAGGCAAATATTCATAATCATTCTTACCCGCATCATGACAGGTATCAAAGAGATTCTCCTGATTGTAGAATCCAACAGCATATACCTGAAACTGTTTACCACTAGAAGCCTTTGATTTCTTCTGGGCAATAGCACCCAAACTTATAAAAAGTAAGGCTGCCAAAAAAAGCATTTGTTTTCTCATACCACCTATTTAATATTAAAGTTATATACTTTTTACTATGCACACAGCACACAACTGTGCGATTTTGTTGGGCAAAGATAGTACAAAAACCGCAGATTTCCCCATAAAAATGAATATTTTTTCAGAATTCATTCATTTTTAACTAAAAAGACTTTCTTTTTCAAAAAATTATTTGTTACTTTGCAGCATTAAACACAAATTTATAATTATCTTTAGGCAAGAACCTTATAAAGGTACCGTCTATAAGTAATTATTAATTCTTAATAACGATAAACTATGCAAAAGAAAGTAAACTTAGCAACGTTAGCACTCTTTTCCTGTACGCTTGCTATGGCTCAAAATGAAAAAACAGAGCAAAACATAGCACAGGGTCTTGACGAGAATGCTTTTACCTTCTCAGAGGCACAGTTGGGTGAGGACGATGACATGTCTTCAAATGTCACGATCCTCAATTCAACCAGCAACGTTTACGCCAGCAAGGCAGGTTACCTGTTCTCGCCCGTCCGTTTCCGCTATCGTGCCTTCAACCAGAAGTACAATGATGTCTATATTAATGGAACAGCCATGAACGATATGGAGACGGGACAGTTCAGATTTTCCAACATCGGTGGTTTGAACCGTTTCTCCAGAAATGTAGACTTTTCTTTACCTTTTGAAGCCAACAATTACTCAATGACAGGTATGGCGGGTTCAAACAACTACGATTTCCGTGCAGGAAGCATGCAGGAAGGTCAGTATGCCAGCGTGGCTGCTGCCAACCGCAACTACACACTTCGTGGATTATACACCTATGCCAGCGGTTTCAATGAGAAAGGTTGGGCTATCACTGCCGGATTGACCTATCGCTGGGCAAACCGTGGATATGTAGAGGGAACCTTCTACAATGCTCTCTCCTATTTCTTCGGAGTACAGAAGAAATGGATGAACGATCACTCACTGAGCTTCTCTACCTGGGGTAACCCTACCGAAAGAAGTACTCAGGGAGCATCTACAGATGAGGCTTACTGGCTTGCCAACGACTACTATTACAACCCATACTGGGGTTATCAGAACGGGCACAAGAGAAACTCACGCGTAGTGAACGACTTTGCACCTTCTGCTATCGCTACATGGGATTGGGACATCAATGACAAGATGAAGCTCACTACCTCACTGTTTGGCAAATACTCGATGTACAAGAGCACCAAACTCAACTACAACAACGCCGAGAACCCTCAGCCAGACTATTGGAAGAACATGCCATCGGCTAACTTCTACGTATGGGGCGACTTCAAGAACGGTAACAATGCTTATAACTGGGACAGCTGGAACAACGCTGTAAACTACTGGACAGCAAGCAAGGCGAACCGACAGATTGATTGGGACCGTCTCTACTATTCTAACCAGCAGGCTGCAAAGAATGGTCAGGAAACCATGTACTATCTGCAGGCAAAACACAATGACAACCTCAATGTAAGTTTGTCATCTACCTTGAATACCAAGTTGACCAAGAAGTCTAGCCTGGCTACAGGTATCATGCTCGGCACTAACAGCAATCGCCATTATCAGACCATGGAGGATATGCTCGGCGGAACCATATTCCACAACATAAACTCTTATGCCATCGGTGATTATCCTATCACAGACCCACGTGTGCAGTATGACCTTAACACAGCAGGTCCAAACAACACTGGTAAACTTGTCTATGAGGGTGACAAATTCGGTTACGACTATCGTATCGATGTAAACAAGGCGAACCTCTGGAGCACCTATACCAGCGAATTCTACCGCATGAAGGCAATGTTGAGTGGGCGTATCGGCTATACCGGCATGAAGCGTCATGGATATATGCGCAATGGTATGGCAGCCAACAACAGTTACGGTAACAGCGAGACAGCCAACTTCCTGGATGGAGGTATGAAGGGAAGCCTGAATGTAGACTTAGGCAGAGGTCATGCTTTCAGCATTGGCGCTGGCTACGAATGGCGTGCTCCTATGGCTAATACTGCATTTATTGCACCAGAAATCAACAATGATTTCGTAACCAATCTCAAGAACGAGCGTATCTTCAGCTCAGAATTCAGCTACCAGTATCGCAATGCATGGCTGCATGCCAACTTAAGCGGTTACTATAGCCGTCTGGAACATGTTACAGAGTGGCAGAACTTCTACAACGATGATGAGAACTCATTTACATACGTAAGTATGACCGGTCTGAAGAAGGAATACTATGGCTTGGAAGCTGGCTTGAAGTTCAAACTCACTTCATGGCTCGACCTCAAGACCTTGGGAGCTATCAGCGAGGCAAAGAACATCAACAATGTAACTGCCAACTATATGCTCTCTAAGAGTGCTGAGGTTTACACTGACAAGGCTTACGTTCTTGACATGCGAGAGAGCGGAACTCCACTCACAGTGGGAAGCATCGGTCTGAGCACACATCTGAACGGATGGTTCATCGATGTGAATGCCAACTACTATGACCGTATCTACCTCTCTTATTCTCCTAGCTACCGCTACGAGAAAGTACTGAAGAACCGTCAGTCGGCTCACCAGAAGTATCCGGAGATATTCCCGGCAGTAGTTACAGAAGATGGCAACAGCTGGTTGCCTGAAGCTGTAGCACAGGCTAAGGGGCATGGCGGTTGGATGGTTGACATGAGCATCGGTAAGAGCATTAGATTGAAGAAGGGTTCACTTAACTTCAACCTCATGATTACCAACCTCTTCAACAACCAAAAGATGGTTACTGGTGGCTACGAGCAGAACTCACGTTCAGGCTATACGCTCACCACAGACGGAGAGGTCAACAATGTTCGTATTTATCAGTTCTCAAAGAATCCTAAGAAGTATTACGCATTTGGTACCAATGGTATGTTCCAGATAGGATACCGATTCTAAAAACAATATGACAATGAAAAAGATAAAATTCATAGCAATGGCCCTAATGGCAATGACGGGATTGATGCTTGGATCATGTATGGGTGACAGCTACGCTGACCCTGATATGGTCGAGACTATCCCTGCTGCGCCATACGGTAACAACCTGCTTAGGGAGAAAAACGTAGTTTCCATTGCACAGCTCAAGAGCGATTATAAGACTACCATCAATGGTGGTGGCTACAAGCTCATTGATAAACCAATGATGATCAAAGGTTACATCACAGGCAATGACATCAGCGGCAACCTCTATCAGCAGGTAGCGCTCCAAGATGAAACAGGTGCTATCCTCGTTGACATAAACGCAGGCGGTTTGCATGGCTATCTTCCTGTAGGACAAGAGATTCTCATCGACCTCAACGGTCTTTACATCGGTGGCTATGGCAAGCAGGCTCAGATTGGTGGCATCTACACCAACCTGAAGACAGGTGCTACATCTGTAGGAAAGATGGATCGCCCAACTTGGCAGAAGCACTTCAAACTTCTTGATGAAGCTGATGCCAGCAATGTGAAGACCGAGATTTTTGATCTCACCAAGGCTACTGATGCTACTTACCTTGAAGAGAATGCAGGCAAGCTGATGACCATCAAAGGCGTGAAGTTCAGCAGTGCCAACGGAAAGACAGTTTGGGCAGCTAATGACGAAACAACCAACCAAAACCTGAAGGATGCAGAGTCAGGTCAGTGGATCAGTTCAAACACAGCAGTAGTAAGAACATCCGGTTATGCCAGATTCGCCAATGCCATCCTGCCAGAAGGTGCCTTCGACATTACTGGTATCTTCACTAGATATAATAATGTATGGCAGATCATCATCCGCAATACCGATGATCTTAAACCTGTTGTACTCGACAAGAGTGGAACTTTGGAAGATCCTTATACGGTAACCAAGGCTCTTGAAATCATCAATGCCGGTACCTTCACAACGGATAAGGTTTATACTACAGGTATCATCTGTGAGGTGAATGACATCGACACTGGCACCTATGGTAATGCCACCTACTCCATCTCTGTGGATGGCAAGGTAGCAGAAGGCAAGACACTGAAGGTATTCCGTGGCTACAATATCGGTGGTGAGAAGTGGACCGAAGAAACCAAGGGTACTCTCGCCGTAGGCAAGAAGGTAGTGATTTTGGGAGCCCTGACACTCTACAACGGCGTAGCAGAGATTAACTCGGGCAACCAGCTCATCAGCATCAAGTAAATTACACCTTAATTATATATAGTAACATCAATAAAAAAGACAACAATATGAAAAAGTATATATTTTCAGTTTTGATGGCAGCGATGGCTGCTTTCACATTCAGCAGTTGTGAGGATGTACCAGAACCTTACACCATGCCAACCAAACCGGAGACTGGCGGCACCACAGAAGGTGTGGCTAAGGGTACCGGTACCGCAGCTGACCCATACAACAGTGTGGCTGTAGCCAATTACTGCAAGACCCTGGAGGCAGGCGTAGAGTCTGACAAGGAGGTCTATATCAAGGGTAAGGTAGTGAGTATCAAGGAGCAGTTCTCTACTAACTTCGGTAATGGTTCCTTCTATATTGCCGATGATGAGACCAGCGAAAAGTTCTACATTTTCCGCTCACTCTATCTGGGCAACAAGAAGTGGACAACCAACGACCCTGAGCTTAAAGAAGGCGACGAGGTTGTTGTTTGTGCCAAGGTGATGAACTATATGGGCAATACACCGGAGACTGTAGCCAACAAGACTTACCTTGTATCATTGAATGGCAAGACTGCAGGCGGAGAAAGCAGTGGCGATATTAACGGCGTGGCAAAGGGTGATGGTACTGCTGCCAATCCTTTCAATAGCGTTGCTGCTCAAAAATATACAGCTGCTTTGGAGGCGGGAGTTGTTACCGACAAGGAATTCTACATCAAGGGTAAGGTTCAGAGCATCAAGAATCAGTTCTCTGCAGACTTCGGCAACGGATCATTCTACATTGCCGATGATGCCAACAGCACCCAGTTCTATATCTTCCGCATCTACTACTTCGGTGGCGAAAAGTGGAAAGAGGGCGATATGACGCTGAAGGAAGGCGATGAGATTGTGGTTTGCGCTAAGCTCATCAACTACATGGGCAACACCCCTGAGACCAACCAGGGCGGTAAGCTCATCTCCGTTAATGGTAAGACCAACGGCGAGGGCGGTTCTGAGACTCCAGATACCCCATCCAAGCCAGATACTCCAGCCACAGGCGAGGGCTTGACCATCGATGGCACCACCGTTACATTGAGCAATGCGGCAGCTACAACCGCAGGTGCCAGCGTAGAGCTGGATCTCAACTCAGCTGGTTTGACCAATCAGGCAGCCGTAGAAACCGTGAAGTTCTCTGATGGTTCCACCGTTACCTTTGATGCCAACGGTCAGGAGAATGGTCCTAAGTTCTATACCAACACCAAGGGCGTCCGTGTATATGCCAACAACAAGCTCATCTTCAAGGGAATCAAGAAGATTAAGCAGATTGTGATGACCTGCGACAGCTACAACGGCACCAACTACGTGGGCAATGCCACAGCCACCATCGAATTCTCTGACAAGACAGCCACCTACACCAACCTTTATACAGAGTCTACAGGTGGTGGTGTTCAGCTTCGCGTAAAGACCATTAAGATTGTTTATGCGGAGTAAGATTATGAAAGAATAAATGATTCATTGAATCATCAGAAATATTATCCCTCATCTTCCTTTCTATTCATCAAGAGGAAGATGGGGGATTTTCATTTGCATAGTGTTAAAACTCAAAGATTTATGGCGAAAGCCTTGCATAATTCGGAAAAGATTCTTATCTTTGCAGCAGAATTAAAAGATAAATTCATTATTAATCATAAAATTAAGGAGGAATAAATATGGCTAGACCAATAAAAGAGACTCCTATTCTCTACGAAGAAGAAGCTCGCAAATTTGAAATGAGAATGCTTAATCCAACCCCAGTTTCTCAAGAAAGAAAAGAACAAATCATGCGCGACTATGAATTTCTTCGTGGTAAAGGCGTAAATTGCAGATTCTGAAAAATGGCATTAGACAAAAATAACATCATATACAAAAGACTTGATGAGCATGATTACATCAAGTCTTTTAATTGCGGAGATGAGGACTTGAACGACTTCATCAAAAATGACGCACTTTTGTATTACAAATCCAGACTCTCCACAAGCTACATTCTAGAAGATAAAACTACAGGAGAAGTCATTGGGTACTTCAGTCTTGCCCATGATAGGATTTCATTAACCGATTTTCCAAGCAACTCTTCATACAATCGATTTAGAAAGAAGTTTTTTGCACAAGGGAAAATGTTTAAAAGTTACCCTGCCATCAAAATCTGCCGCTTGGCTACTAGTCTCAACTATCGCGGCGAAGGAATCGGATCCATGATCATCAACATGATTATTGCCTCATACCAACAAGACAACAAAGCTGGTTGCAGATTTGTTACAGTAGATGCTTATGCTAGTGCATTACCCTTCTACTACAACCAAGGCTTCGTGCCTTTGTCGAAAGAAGATGAAGGTGCAGATACCCGACAGCTTTACTTCGATTTAAAACAGCTCTAAACAGTAGCCCCAAAAGGGTTCAACCACCTAATTCTCAAATATTTCTTAAAAATAAGAAGAAATATTTGGTGGATTCAATAAAAAAGTGTAACTTTGCACCCTGAAATTGTCAACAGGCTATAATGGGCATGCCCCGATAAGGGACACGAAATGATGCGAAAGCATCCCCATGACGTCTATTTTTAATAACCAAATAAAAATAAAAAAGAAAAAATG
>ERZ1034969.231-NODE-231-length-39860-cov-74.294159_pt1 | contig 39860 bp, 67 predicted proteins | sample MGYA00520624_ERZ1034969 | MGnify/ENA primary metagenome ERZ1034969 (study PRJEB33766, sample SAMN09781776) | gut metagenome | biome: gut microbiome | host: Homo sapiens | place: Madagascar | study: EMG produced TPA metagenomics assembly of the PRJNA485056 data...
TGGGTGCCAGCCTGCCCCCCTCGCTGGGTGCCAGCCTGGGAGCCTCCCTGCCCCGTCGCTTGTCTGGGGTCGCTGGGACCCACGCTGGGTGCCGCCTTGGCGCCCTCGTAGCGCCTGCGGGCGAACTCGGCGCCCGAGCGCGACGCGTCCACGCGCCCGCGGATGCCCGAGAACAGGGCCGCCTCCTTTGCGGTGAGGCCGTCCGGCTCCGCGCCGGTGAAGAAGTAGTCCACCGTCGCGGTGATGAAGCGGCGCCGGCCGGTCGCGGACAGGACGTTGGCCATGTCCCAGAACGAGCGGTAGAAGTTCATCTTCTGCTCAGCCATGGACGCGCCTCCTCGCGAGCTCTATCTTCCTGACGGTCTGCCTCGCGGCCCTCACGGCGGCGGGCGTCCTGGACAGCGCCAGGGCCGTGCGCCAGGCGGGCTCGCCCGCCTCCATGTCGGCCCTCACGCGCTCGTAGTCGGCGTGCGTCCACGGCGCGCCGTTCCGCAGCGCCGAGTCGAACGCCTGCCGCTCCATGAGGGCGGCGCGGTCGGCCTCGACGTGCCTACGCAGCCTCGGGCACGATGCCAGCATCCGCCCCACCTCCGTCGTCGCCCCCGGCTCGCCCAGGTACTGCGCGAGCTCGAGCGCTATCTGCCCGTCCAGCTGGACCAGCGCCATCCCCATCACTCCCAAGGTGCCTCTCCCAGTCGCGCAGCATGGCCGCCGCAATCGCGGCCAGCGCGTCCTCCGCCGCGCCGCTCATCGTCCCCACCCGCCCCGGGCGAGCGAGCGCAGCAGCCACGCGCACGCGGCGACGGACCCGGCGAGCAGCGCCCACCAGGCGACGTCGAGGAGCAGGTCGCCCATGAGCGACCACAGCGCCCAGACGGCCAGGTACGGGACCAGGCCCGAGATGCACAGCCCCGCGAGCAGGGCACGCGCGTTGTCTGATAGACTCATGTGGACCTCCTTAAGGTCGGAGGGCCCCGGTTGTCTTGGTGGACGTGGGGCCCTTTTTCTTGTCGATTGGTCGTGATTCCGATGGAGCTAGTCCCGCCCTACCTCGCCGCATACCTCTGGCGAATCCGCAAGCACTCTGGCGAGATTGGCTACTTCAAACGGGCCCTCGCGCCCAAGGACATCGAAGCGGCCGTCTACGAGAAGTCGATGCTTTCCGAGCTTGAGAAGCTTCACCTCGTCACGCTTGCCGACGAGGAGGACGAGGTCCTTTACGAGCCGTCTGTCACCGAGCCCGACGGGACGACCTACCACCTGTCCGGGGACACGCAGCGAACCACCGTCCCCAGGGGCTTCCTCATGCTCGCCAGGGGCCACTGGCTCTGGACCGAGTACGCCTTCGTCAGCCTCCGCTGGCTTGTCACCGCCGCTCTCGGCGGCTTCATCGGGAACCTGATCGCGCTCGCCGTCAGCAACGCAGCGGGCTAGGTCTATCCCCTCATCGACGCGTGCGCCGTCAATCTCGACCCACATCTTGGTCCACTCGAGCCTGACCAGGCCGAAGACCTTCCTCTCCTCGGCCATCCTCATCGCCTCCTCGGGCGAGTCGGCCCTGATGTCGTCGAAGGTGTGGCCGAGCGGCGTCAGGTACATCGCCCGGCACACGTACTCGCGCCTCGCGGCCGCCATCTAGTTCTCCTCGCAGACGACGATGCCGCCCTGGATGATCACGCGCTTGCCGTCGGCGTCGTCGAAGTAGACCTCGTTGTCGTCCTCCGAGACGTCGAACTTGCCGCTCCAGCCGTCCAGGGCGTCGCCCTGGTAGTCGTAGAGCGTCACCGATGCCTTCACTTCCGTCCTCCTCCGTTTGTTAGGTTTCTGGTTGCACGCACGCGCCGCGAGGAGCGCCGGGGCCGCGGCCAGTGGCCACCACCCAGGAGAGCGCTCGTCAAAGCTGCCTTTGTTTCGGTGTTTCCACGGCCGATGGCCGCCTACAGCGGGGACTGCGCCCCGGTGCGCCTCGCGGCGCGTGCGCATTGCATGACCGCTCCTTGCCAATCGAGGAGCGGACGAGTCGCTATTCGGTTCTCAAGGTCTGTACTGGCCGTGCCTCGCGCGACGCCGCCCGCTGCGCCCCGCGCATGAAGGTCACAACATGAACGCGAGATGGAAAGCAAAGCGGCAGTCAAGCAAGGAATCCGGGGCTTCCGCCCCTCGGGGCGCGACACATCCCGTCATCACGGACGGCGCCGCGCGGGGCACGGCCTTCCGGTGCGTCCCGCGACGCGGGCGGCGAACCTTTCCCAGGGGCCTTCACTTGGGAGCGCGCCCGCCGTCTCCTCGACACGGCCGCCCTCCCCCACGCTGACCCAGCCCGCCCGCGTCGCGGGACGCACCAAACGGGCTAGTCGCCCTCGTCCTCGACAATCTCCATAAGCTCAGAGGGAGATCGTCCATACATGGCGCTCAGGCAAATTAGCTTTTCAGCGCCTGGAGTTGATCTGAGCTTTTCCCAGTTGGCAATGGTGTTCTGGTGGACGCCAATCGAAATCGACACCTCTTCAATCGAGAGGTCTCTCTGCTTGCGGAACTGTCTCATACGCCTATACGGCATTTCACACCTCCTCAAATACGCCTATCGGTTTGTTGGTACCGAAAATACGCCTTTAGGTGTGTGCAGTCAACAATTAATTGTGTAAAAATATGCGCAAGCAGGCCATTGGCTGAAACGAGGAGCAGTGGATTACCAGAGACTCGCGAAAACGAGAAAAGAGCGTGGGCTTAATCAGGCCCAGTTGGCAAAGCTGGCTGGAACCACCCAGCAGAACATATCCCGATATGAAAGCGGGACCCGAGACCCAAAGGCTGACACGCTGGCAAATATTGCCGACGTTCTTGGGGTTTCTATGTCATACCTACTTGGAATAACCGATGACAAGCAGTCTGACACCGCTCCTACGTGGGACGACGTCTTGAAGGCCGAGGAGAAGAACCTGCTTGGCCTATTCAGGCAGTGCGACCAGAGCTGGAAGCACTATGTCCTGCAGGCCGCAAGAATTGCCGCCTTTGAGACAAAGTGCGGCCGCAGCTATCTTGAGCCGCTCGAGGAAGAGGAGCTAAAGGACGCCTAGGGATTGAGGAGGCAGCCATGAACGCGTACCCGAGCCCACCGAACGTACCGTCCCGCAGCGTCACGTGGGACGAGGAGGAGCTTCTCGAGCTCTATCGCCAATGCGACGACGAGTGGCGAGACTTCGTCATGATGAGCGCCCTCGCGGCCGCCGAGCAGCACAACGGCCCCGCCCCGCCAGGCCGCGGCTCGCTCACGATCGTCGAGGGCTGGGCCGGGCGGCGATACCCCCCCCCACCGCATCAGGCTGCTAGGTAGTGGCTAGATACCGGGAACGGTCGCCTTGACGTCCTGCAGGAAGCGCTTGGCCTTGTTCATCATCGAGTTCTCCATCAGGAACTCAACGCCCGTCATCGTGACTGAGGGCTCGCTGAGGTAGACGTCCACCTCGTCATCGGCACGGCCGACCTTGACGCCCCTGATGAAGTCCCGCTCGGCCAGCTCGACCATGATGGCGACCCAGTAGCGCCTGTTTATGCAGAGGCGCTCATGGGACATAAGACTCGGGTCTGGCCTGCGCCCGCGCTTCATGCAGTCGTAGAGGTACGCGAGGATCCTGTACATGATCACGTGCATGTCGTCGTACGCCATGGGGCCTCCAAGCCTTCGGCCTGCCTTCAACGCCCATTTTCGTGCCGGCACGAAAATGGTCAAGACCCCCGTTCTATCGGCGGCAAACCCCCGAAAATCGGTCACTTCGTGCCGATAAAACGGGGTTGTCGTCCAAAATCAGGCCGTTCTGGCGGACAAATCAGGTTGTCGTCCGCACGCGGCGGACAAAAAATGGCCCACGCGCCGGGTTGGGCGCGGGGGCCGCCGTCCACACCTTGGGATTGGGAGGGACCACCACATTATGCCACGCAGGAGGAAGTTCGCGGCCAAGGACAGGGGTCGCTGCGTCATATACGCGAGGTTCTCGAGCTCGCGGCAGCGCGAGGAGTCGATAGAGGACCAGGTGCGCGTCTGCACCGCCTACGCGCGGGACAACGGCATGGAGGTCGAGGGCGTCTACGCGGACCACGCGGCCTCCGCGCGCTCGGACGACCGCCCCGAGTTCCAGCGCATGGTGCGCGAGGCCAGGGACGGCGCCTGGGGCGTCGTGCTCGTCTACAAGCTGGACCGCTTCGCCCGAGACCGATTCGACGCGGCCAACTACCGCGTGAGGCTGCGCGACGCCGGCGTGGAGCTCGTCTCGGCCATGGAGCAGATACCAGACGCCCCCGAGGGCGCCATCCTCGAGAGCGTCCTCGAGGGCGTCAACGAGTGGTACAGTCGCTCGCTCTCGCAGAACGTCACGCGCGGAATGATGGGCAACGCCCGCAAGTGCATGGCCAACGGCGTGCGCGTCTTCGGCTACCGCGTGGACGGCGAGGGCCGCTACGTGGTGGACGAGCGCGAGGCGGCGATCGTGCGCCGCGCCTTCTCCATGGCGGCGCTGGGGTCCACGCGCGGCGAGGTCATGCTGTGGCTCAACTCCACGTGCAGGAACGTCCGCGGCGGCCAGTGGCGCTACCCGTCCGTGGCCACGCTCCTGTCCAACGAGAAGTACCTGGGCGTCTACAGCTTCGGGGACGTGCGCGTCGAGGGCGGCATGCCCGCCATCGTGGACCAGGAGGTATTCGACGCGGCGAACAGGCCGCGCCCGCACGCCCGCGTGGGCGCGTTCCCCCTCACGGGCAGGCTCTTCGACGCCGAGACGGGCACCCCCTACCGCGGGGACGGCGGGACGAGCGGCACGGGGCGCCGCTACTTCTACTACACCTGCCCGCTCGCCGGCGGCGTCGTGCGCTACCCGCAGGCGGAGGTCGAGGACGCCGTCATGGGCGCCCTGCGCGGGTTCGTGGCGCGGCCCGGCGAGGCCGAGAGGCTCGCGGACGCGGTGCTGGGCGCCGTGGGCGGCATGGGCGACGCCCGCAGGCTGGACGACGCGCGGACGAGGCTCAGGGAGGCCCAGAGGGGCAAGGGGCGCCTCGTGGACGCCATCGTGGGCGGCGTGGACCCGTCGCTGGTCCAGGAGCGCCTCGACGCGCTGGGCGCGGAGGTGCGCAGGCTCGAGGCGGAGGTGGCCCGCCTGGAGCGCGTGACGGTGCCCGACCGCGACTGGGCGGTCTCGTGGGTGCGCGAGCGCATGCCCGAGTCATTGACCAAACAAGAGCTGAGAAGAACTGTCGGGCGCTGCGAGCTCGCCGACGACGGGACGCTCACGGTCGAGATTCCGTGGTCTACCTCGTGCGATTCCGAGGCACAAAAAAACTCGGAACTGCCTGCTAGGGGGCAGTTCCGAGTAAATAAATTTGGTGGACACGAAGATAGCGAGTCAGAACTATTTGTTACCAGCTCGGGGCTGAAAATCGTTTGCGGACAGAAATTGGAGCGCTCTGGCCAAAAGATAGCCAATCGGAACCACTCGGCACAAAAATAAACCCCGGGGCTCACGCCCCGGGGTTCCATCTTAGTTGGCCCATCCTTAGGCCGCCTTCATCTTACTACGGGAGGGCGCCCTCGATGACGACGTGAGTGCTCGGCGGCACGCGGTCGCAGACCTCCACCACCACGCGGCGCATGGGGAGCGTGCGGGTCGGCTGGGCGGACGCCACGAGCGCGGAGAGCGCGGCGGCCTCGACGGCAAGGACGGCCAGGAGCAGGACGGCGACTCGCCGCATCCTACAGGTGCCCATCGTTGATGGCGCGTTGGAAGCCCTTGATGGCAATGCTCGGCGCGTCGAGCCTGCCGTCGCACACGCCGTTTCCGTAGCGTCTGATGAAGGCGTTGGCAGTGTCACGTCCGAACAGGCCGTCGGATTTCACCCCGCACGCCCGCTGCACGGCCTTGACGAGCTGCGAGCCGCACGGGTCCCTAGACCACTCCCAGCCCGTAGTGCAGCCCGGGAGGATCGAGCGCCAGCCCGCGTCCTGGGAGCTTACGACACCGTCAACGGGTGTGCCCGCCACCCGCTGAGCCCTGAGTGTGGTGTTGATGCCCCAGTAGCCGTCGACCTTGACGGGACCTGACGCCGCAGGGGTCGAGGTTCCGCCGATGGTCGAGCCGTCCCCAACCCATGCGAGCTTGCCGTCCCACGGGTAGTTGTAGTACCCGCGAATGTTGCTCTCGTAGCTGTCCTGGTCTCCCTTGCGGCCCGTGATCCCGCCCGTCTCCGAGCGGCTGAACTGGGCGAGCATGTCGGGGTCGGCGCTCGTGCACATGGCCGTGTGGTGGCGCTCGTTGAGGTAGATGTCGCCGCGCTGGGCGATGTACCCGTCCCCCATCGGGTGCCAGCGGAACAGGCCGCTGCGCAGCAGCTCGGCACGCATGTTCCCGGTGTAGCTGGCTTCGTGGGTGTCAACACCGACGGCCTGGAGGCACGTTATGATGCCGCTCGAGCAGTCGCGGTCGCCGCCCGCGACGGTAACGGTCACGCCGTCGCCAAGGCTTACCGGCTCCGTCGTACCGTCGCCCAGTCGGTTGACCTGGCTGTAGCCGTGGCCGCCGTCTCCGTCGTGGCGGCACATGTGCTCCATGAGGCGGGCGAACGCCTCGCGCTGCGTCAGCGACATGCTACTCGCCGCCCTTCTGGGAGGCGTCGAGGAAGTTCCTCAGAAGCTCGTACATTCCGGTGGACGCGAGGCCGGAGACGAGGCCGCCGGCGACCACCTCGGGCGTCACCGCCCATCCCGCGACCCACGCGTTCAGAACCACGCCGAGAACCGCCACCACGAGCGGGATGTAGCGGTTCACCGCGTCGCTCGGGACGGCGTTCTTGATCACGTAGCCCACGCACAGGCAGATAGCCACGACCACCGGGACCATCATGGTTCCCAGGCATGCCGTCATGTCCATAAGTTGCTCCAATCGTTCGTTGCTTGTCTGTCGCTAGTCGGTGCCCCCGAGCAGGTGCTCGTGCACCTCGTGCATCTCTATGGCCATCTCGCGCGAACGGCCCTTCGAGTCCTCGAGCGTCGCGTTGAGCACGTCCATCTGGGCGGACACCTCGTGCATCACGGCGTTCGTCTGCTCCTGGACCTGTGTGGCGTGCTCGTACTGCTCGAGCCACCTGCCCTGGAGCTTCGAGTTGTCGCGCTCGCGCTCCGCTCGCTCGACGCTCTCCTGGGCCTTTCGCTTCTCGCGGTCGAGCTCCATCTGGAGCCGCTGGTTTGCCCGAGAGTCGTACCCCGGCATCGCCTGCCTCGCGACCCACGCGAGGATGAGGACTATCCCTATCGCCGTCACCCACTCGGGACCGGCGTGCGAGAGCGCCGCGCCGACCCCCTTGGCGATCTCCTCCATCGCATCACCTCCCCCCCCCATGGACGCGAAAGGGGGCCGCCCCATGCGGGACGGCCCCCCAGCCAAGCTACGAGACGCAGGTCACGACGAGGTCGACCGCGTCGACCGTCGCGGCCACGCCACCGAGCGAGAGCGACAGCGTCGCCGCGTCGCACCCGGCCCTGGCCATGCAGGAGACGGGGAGCGTCAGCTGCGAGCCGGTCGCCACGCTCGCGGACGACGTCGCGATCGCGGCGCCTCCGGAGACGACGGACAGCGTCGCCACGCCGCTCGAGGCGGGCGTGAGCGTGACGGTGCCCGTGACGGAGTACCACCTGCCGCGCGCGCCGCCGGCCACGGCCACGGAGTCGCCGTTGCGGGCGACGCCGCACCCGAACCTGTGGACCGTCTCGCCGAGCGGGACGGTCGCTCCTGCCGCGAGGAGCGTCCCCGACGCGCCGCGCGTGAACACACCGCCTGTCATGAGGGCCACCTCCCTAGAACCCGTAGCCGCCGCAGCAGGCCTGCCCGAAGAACGGGTTGGCGCCCGCCGTGTAGGCGGTCGAGTTCGGGTAGCGGACCACGCCGCATAGCTGCTGCTGCATGAACAGCTGGTTCAGCTGGTTCTGCTGCGCGGCGATGGTCTGCTGCAGCTGGCCCTTCTCGATGGCGGCGAACTTCTCGTTGACGTTCGCGTTCACCGCGTCGATGGCGCGCTGCGTGGTGCAGCAGCAGTCGGCCACCTGGCGGCTGAGCGCGTAGTCGCCGTCCTTGACGCTCGCCTGGGTCTGCGCGAAGTTGCGCAGGTTCTCGTAGCCGACGGACGACAGGCCCTGGGAGAGCTGCATCATGTGCAGGTCCTCCTGGTCGCTCAGGCGCCCGACGGCGTTCTCGAGGTTGTTGAAGTTCATCGCGTTGCAGAGGCCCGCCTCCGTGACCGGCTGTCCGGCCGCGCCGCGGTTGCCGAAGCCGCCGCCCCACCCGAGCAGGATGGCGAGCAGGAAGATCCAGATCCCGCCGTCTCCCAGGCCGTCGCAGCTTCCGATTCCGTTGCGGGTCGCCATCTGCAGGGCGTCGCCCATGCCTACCATGCTCTCCTCAGCCATTTGAGGCCTCCATTCGTTCGCGTTACGAGGTCGGCGAAGTCTAGGCCCCATGGGGGCCTCCTACGTGCCCATCGGCACCACCTCCAAGGCCGGGGCGGCAGGCCGCGGCCGTGCCGCCGTCTCCCCTATCTGACGCCGAACAGCGACATGAGCGAGCGGGCCTGGTCCACGTAGGACCTGAGCGCCTCGCCCGTGATGCCGCGCTCAGCGCAGATGCGCTCCACCTCTTCCCTCGCCTGCTGGGGCGTGTACCGCCTCATCAGCTCCGGAAGGCTCTGCGGCGCCGGCTGCGAGGGCTGCGGCCGACTGGCGAATAAGGGGTTCATACTGCTTCCTCCACTCCTCGAAGGCGGGCTCGTCGCTTGTCTGAGGGGCCTCGTCCGAGACCTCGTGGAACTCGTAGGCGCGGACGGTCGAGACGTTGTCCATGCCCGTCTCCTTGAGGTAGAAGCGCGGCTCGTTGGCGTCCATGAGGAGCATCCGCGAGCCGAGCGGGCAGTAGCACTGCCTGGCCTCCGCCTCGTTGGCCACGGTGCGGACGTTGGAGATCTGCCCGCCTCCCTGCTGCGCCGCCTGGGGCTGCGGCCACGGCTGGCCGTAGGGCTGCGGAGCCCAGGGGTAGCCCTGGAACGGGGCCTGCATCGGGTTGTACATGCGCTCTCCCCTCTTCTCGATGACCTGGCGGGGCTATATGCCGTAGATGGCGTAGACGGTCGGGGACGGGAGCCTCTGCCCGCCCCCGTAGTCGAACCCGTCGTACGTGGGGACCGGGCAGGCGCTCGTCTCCGCGACCTTCACTGAGTTCGAGGACACGACGAGGTCGCACGACAGGTCACACTTCACGCCCTTGGTCGAACGCCCCTGCCCCGTGAGGTAGGCGCGGCCGTCGACGACGTACCCGACGAGGATCCCGCCGTAGCCGGCGACCTTGGCGCCGAGCATCGTCTTCGTGTGGACGTTCGCCACCGTTGCCGAGGCCCCTGCGGCGAGGCTGCCCGAGTAGAGCCTGTTCGCGAGCAGGTCGACCACGCCCAGGCCCTGGGGGCCGCGCAGCGACCCCTTCCTGACCCAAGCCATCGGCTACTCCTTCACGTACCAGTCGCCCGACGTGGTGATGTAGATGTCGCCGACCTTGCCCTGCGAGGACGTGGGCGCGGCGGACCCCGTCAGGATGGTCGAGCCGGCGGCGCCGGTGGCCCCGGTGTCGCCCTTGGGTCCCTGCGAGCCCGCGGCGCCGGTGGCGCCCGTCTCGCCCTTGGGGCCCTGCGGGCCGGTGGCCCCGGTGTCGCCCTTGGGTCCCTGCGGGCCCGTGGCGCCCGTCTCGCCCTTGGGTCCCTGCGGGCCGGTGGCGCCCGTGGCGCCCTTGGGGCCCTGGACGCCCTGCGGGCCCTGGATGTTGCCCACGTCCTTCCACTCGGAGCCGTCCCAGACGTACATGTTGCCGCCGACGAGCCAGGCGTCGCCGGCGGCTCCGGACGCGGGCAGGTCAGCCGAGCTCGCCTTGGAGCCCTTGATGCTCACCCCGGCGCCGTCCTTGCCGGCGGGACCCTGGATGCCCTGCGGCCCCTGCTCTCCGGTGGCGCCCCTCGGACCCGTCGCTCCCTTCGGGCCGGTTGGTCCCTGCGGGCCCATTTCGCCCTGCGGCCCGGTGGGTCCCTGCGGTCCCTGCGGGCCCTGCGGCCCGGTGAGGTTTCCCCTCTTGCTCCATGCCATGGGTATCTCCCTACTCCTCGTCTGACCAGACGAACACGTCGCCCGTGTCAGGGTTTATGGCTATGTCTCCTTCGACCGCCCCTGTGGTCACGTGGTCGCCTGGGTACGTCACGACGCCCGCCCCCCGCTCGCCGCGCGGCAGCCCGAGCGACAGCTCGTGGTCGGAGAACGTGGCCGTCGCCTCCGCGCCGGCGGGGAGCGTCTCGGCCACGACCGAGTCGCAGCGGGCCGAGAGGGCCCTCTCGTACGCGGCCCTCCACTCGCTTACCGTCGGCTCCCCCGGCGCCTCGCCGCCCACGGCGTCGCTTGGCAGGACGACGAGCGGCGCGTCCATGCGGGCGGTCCTCGCCACGCGGCCGTCGCCGTCCGTGCCCTCGAGCGACACCGTCACGGCTCCGGGATGCCTGGTGAGCTCCCACGGGACGAGCCACGACCCGTCGTCGCGACGGGGGGGGCGTGTACGAGTCGGTCCCGTCAGAGAGCGTCGCCGAGACCGCGAGTCCTTCCCAGGGCGCATCGAGGTCGGGTGCCACCACGTCGTCGAGGGCTGATCCCTGCACGAGGACGCGGTCCGAGCACGTCGCGACGCCGCGCCTCACGGTCAGGACGTGGACGCGCGGTCCCGTCCCGGGCGGCGAGCTGGTTGGTTCCATCTGTCTGTCCCCTTCTTCCTGTCCGGGAAAATCCCAGACACGGGGGCGCGCCGGTGCGCCCCCGGCGTCTGGGATTTCGTCGGAGATTGGAGCCTGTGATGCTGTTCGAGGCCGCGGTCACCGAGCGCCTGGACGCGGCCCTGTTGGTTGACGAGCGGCGAGAAACCGCACGACTCGAACTGGATGACGCACTGGTCGTGGGCGGGATGCGGATTCACGCCAGACTTTTGAACCGAGAGTTGAACACGGTCGTGTCGATGCGGACGGAGCCCGCGGCCTCGGCGAAGATGTCCTTTTTGCCTATGAAGACGTATGGGTAGCCGTCGCGGGCGAGGAACAGGTGGCCGGTGTAGGTTCTCTGGTAGGTCAGGTAGCCGGACGAGTCGGCGACCGAGATGAGCGCCACGTTCCTCTCGACCTTCTCGAAGCTGCCGTCGGTGACCTTGATGGGGATCTTCGCGCACCACGCGTCGGCCCCGAACGGGTTGTTCGGCGGCTGCACGGCGTTGGTCCACGGCTCGTCGCGCAGGTTGTAGCTCCACAGCCACAGCCTCAGCTGGAGGAAGCTACCCCTGTCGTACTCCCACCTGTGCTTCTCGTCGTTGTACTGGTTGGTGGTGACGATGACGTCGCCATGCCAGCCGGGGACCGTCGCCGTGAGCGCGTACGTCGGCCTGTGGAGGAGGTCCTGGGATACGGAATCCCCGAGCGTCTTCAGGCTTGCCACGTTGGGCAGCAGCAGCCTGGCCATGGGCGTGAGGCCCGCGAGGTCGACCTCGGCGATGGCCACGGTGGCCTTGAGGTCGCCGTTGAGGATGTCGCCCTCCTCGAACGTGGGCGCCTTGGCGTCGGACTCCTTTGCCGCCGCCTTGCCCTGCAGCACGGAGACCGCGACGTCCTCGACGTTTCCGTTGGACGGGTCGCGGGTGTAGGTGCAGACCACGAGGTCCTTGCGGTAGGCGGCCTGCGCCCCGTTGGCGACCTTGACGCTCTCGGCGTCCTTCACGCGCACGTAGCGGCCGTCCATGACGAACAGGCCCGTCCCGATGCGCACGGTGTTGGCGTCGCTCATGGTGACGGCAAGGTTCTCGCCAACGTCCAGGGCGTAGCGTCCCTTGCCCACGACGCCCGCGTAGAACGCGCCGACGTCCTCGGAGTCGACGTGGTTTCGCCCGGCGTGGCCGGTGACGAGCTCGATGCTCACTTGGCATCACCCGCCAGCAGCGCGTCCACGGCCTCGGCGTAGGACTTGCGCGCCGCACGCCACGCGATGGCGTGCTCGGGGCACAGGCAGACCTTCCTCGTCGTGCCGTCGTCGCCCTCGACCTCGCGCTCGACCTCCCAGCCGTAGTCGTCGCGCTCCGCCTCGGGCACGGACAGCTTCTGCCCGCACCCCCTCACGTCGCACTCCATGAAGCAGTACCCGTTCTCGTACATGTCTCCCCCTACTCGGTCTCGTAGCTCACGGTGGCGGTGCCGTAGCGGTCCACCTTGAGCACCTTCGTCGACACGGTGGCGCGCGCCGTGACGCCCGTCCTCGGGTCCGTTCCGCCCACGACGTCGCCGATGTCGAATCGGTCGTCGGACGCGCCGAGCGTCACGCTCACGGACTGCGCCTTGGCGTAGTAGTCGCGCAGCCGCTTGGTCCCGTCCTCGACGAGCTTGTCGCGGTCCGCGGTCGTGTAGTCGTAGTACTCGGCGTGCTCCCGCACGCCCCTGTAGGTCTGCGTCTCGCTCACATTCCCCGCCGCGTCCAGGTACAGCTCGGCCGAGACGCGGTTCTGCTTCTCGTCCTGGCCCCTGGCCACGAGGTGGTTCACGAAGTGGGCGTCGTCGTCGACGAGCACGTCCACCAGGTCGGAGTCGAACGCCTCGTCGGCGCTCCAGTCCTTGGCGGGCAGCGCCGAGAGCACCGCGCGCTCGCCGTCGTGGCGCACGCGCAGCTTGGCCCCGGCCTTGGCGAGCATGGCGCGTATGCCCGCGTAGCCGTCGCAGTACAGCTCGAACTGGTAGCCGTCGACCGTGACTCCGCTCCGCTCGGCCGAGCCCGCCAGGGCGTCTCCCAGCCCCATGCGGGCCACGAGCTGCCGCAGCACGGCGTTTGCCTCGCCGGAGACGGTGAGGTGGTCCTGCCCCGCGTCCGGCACGAGGACCTTGCGGGCGAGCAGGCCCGTCCACGTGGGGCCGCGCCAGCGCACGAGGCCGTCCTCCGCCTTGACCTCCGTGAGCATGCCGCCGTACTCGGTGCCCTCGGCGTAGACGAAGCCCCAGCGCTCGAACGACGGCTGCGCGTCCGAGTCCTCGAAGACGAGCTCGAAGTCGTTGTGGCCGCCGCCCCACTCGAAGTCCGCGGACTCCGGCGAGAGGACCATGAGGTCGGTGCCGTCGGCGGCCTTGAGCGTCAGGTCCATGGCAGCCGCCCCCTCCTCTCGATGAGCGTGAGGTCCACGCCGAAGCTCTGCGGCCACGAGACGGTCTGCGACCCCGGGGGCACGAGCTCGTAGATGTAGGAGCCCGAGCCCTCGGCGCCGCGCAGGCGCTTGGAGAAGACGTCCTGCTCGTCTCCGTACCGCCCCCGCAGCACCACGGAGTCGCCGAGCATCGAGCCCTTGCGCGTGGTGTCGATGGTGAGGATGGCGCCGCTGGGCACCGTGACGTTCACCTGGTAGGTGTTGGAGCCTATGCGGACGTAGGGGCTCACCGCGTGGCCGTAGATCGTGAGCCTGAGGTCGCACGGGGTCACGCCAGGCACGTCGATGGTGACGCCGGCCACGCTCGAGGTCCCGTAGTCGTGGCCGTAGTCGTGCGGGTAGTCGAGCGTCTCGCTCTCCATCTCGCGGCCGGTGTTCGGCAGCAGGTGCCGCGTGGTCTCGCGGCGCCAGACCTGGTCGTCGGTGGCGAGCGTGACGTCGTACCTGACGCCGTCGCTTGTCCTGAACGACGGCGAGCCCTTGACCACGTAGCACGTGAGGTACCAGTCGCCCACGTGCAGGCGCCCGGGGCTCTCCGACAGCGCCCCCGAGTCGCACAGCTCGAGGAAGCGCATGGCCCGCTCGTGCCACCCGGGCCCGGCGAACGACAGCTCGACGTCGAGCTGTCGCTCCTGGCGCTCGAACGCGCGGCCCGAGCGCGTGAGCTCCCAGCCGCGCAGGTCGGCTCCCGATATGCCCGACATGCTGCGCTGGCCGGAGAGCTCGAACGACTCGCCCGAGGCGGTCTCGTACCACGTCCTCATCTGACGAACCCCAATGACTCGATGTAGCGCCCCTGGTCGCGGTCGGAGACCGTGACCGTCGGCGCGTTCTGGCTGATGATGGGGCCGAGCGCCCGCTGGAGCGTCTCGATGGCGGCCACGACGGCCCCCATCTGGCCCTGCGCGGCGCTGGCGTCGGCGAGGCGCAGGGCGGCCGTGGCCACCTCGCGCTGCTGGCGGTTTATCTCGTCCACCTGCGCGGAGAGGGCCGCCACGACCTTCTCGCTCACGAGGTCCGTGAAAGGCCCGGTGTAGCGGCGGTTCGTGAGCGGGATGACCGCCTCTGCCCCGGCCTCGCCCACGACGTGGCGCGTGATGTCGGTGGCGCGGTTGGCGATGAATCCGCTCGCGTGGTACTGGACGCTCGGCAGCACCGCGCCGCTGGCGTGGGCGAGGACGCCGCCGGTCGCCATCTGGTTCGCATGGATGGCCGTGTAGGTGGCCCTGACCTGTATCTCCTTGGACGTCGGCATGGCCTCGATGAGGCGCTTGACGTCCCCCAGGCTCTTGAGGGCGCTGCCGTCCACGGCGTTGCCGGTCACGAAGGCCGTCGAGTGCCCGTCTCGCATGGACTGCACCGCGTCGTTCGTGTTCTCGACGGCCTGCTCGGCGCTGCCGTCCTCGGCGTTTCCGTCGACCTGGGCCGTCGCCTCCTTGGCCTTGAGCTGGGAGTCGTTCCACGTGTAGACGTTGCCCTGCGCGTCGGTGAGCTCGCCGTCCTCGACCCTGACGCCCGTCTCCTTGTAGACGAGCGTCTCGCCGTTCCAGACGACCACATGGCCGTTGGCGTCGACGAGCTGCGCGTCGTTGACGGTCACGTTGCCGTGCTTGTCGACGACGGGCGTGCTGTTGTAGTTCTCTATCATCCAGACGAGCGTGTCGATGGAGCCGCCGCAGTTCTGCGCCATGCGTGCGAACGCGTCGCTGCCGATCTGCTCCATCTGCTCGGACGAGACCCCCGCGGCCGCGAGCTTGATTGACAGGTCGGCCACGTCCACGCCCGCGTTCTGGAGCGCCGCGCGGGCGTTCTGGCTCATGGCGTCGACCGAGTCCGCGATGCCGTTGGCCGCCTCCTTCGCCTCGTCGGAGAGGTCGGAGGCCGCGATGGCGGCCTTCCTGGCGGAGAGCTCGTAGGACCTGTCCGCGGAGTTGGCCGCGTCCGTGAGGCCCGAGACGCTCTGCTTGGCCTCGTCTATCTCGCCCTTGAGCCGGTTGTACTCGAGGACCTCGTCGCCCGTCTTGGCGTTCCCCTTGTCCTGCAGCTCCTGGAACCGCGCCTGCTTCTCGTTGAGGCTGTCTTGGGCGATGGCCAGCTCGTTCTGCGCCTTGATCTTGGCCTCGAGGTACTGCGTGGCGACGTTGGAGTACGCCTCGGCCTCCGCCTTGCGCTTCCATGCCGCCGCGTTGTTGTCTATCTCGTCGGTGTTCTCCTGGAGCTTGCCGGTCTGGTCCTCGATCTTGCCGTTCACGGCGTCCACCACGGAGTACTGCGAGCCCGTGATGTCGTTGTAGCCCTTCACGGCCTCGGTGAGCTGGTACTGCTCGGTCGCCGACAGGTTGCTCTTGTTGGCGAGGCGGTCGATGACGCCCACGTACTGGTCGAGCTTGGCCGAGCTCACCTGGTACTCCGAGAATGTCTCCCTGACGGAGTCCTGGAGCTGCCTCATCGACTCGAGCACGCCCTGCGTGTCGGGCTCCAGGTCGGCTATGGCGCTCCCCATGCCGTCGGCGGCGCTCGCCGCGTCGCCCAGGATGCTCGACAGGGGCTTGGTTGCGTCGGCGAGCAGCTGCTCGTGCTCCGCCGCCTCCTGGAACTTCTGCGCGAGGCCGCCGATGACGTAGGCCACGCCCGCGACGGACAGGCCGATGAGGCCCGCCTTGGCGAGGGTGGCGCCCTTGGCCATGAGCTGCGAGGCGGCGTAGGAGAGCTTCTGCGCCGTGGTCAGGCCGGAGATGGCCTGCGCCACCTCGGTCGCCGTGTGCTCGCCCTCCCCCAGGACGCCGAACGCGAGGGCAGCGCCCCTCTGCATGGTGGCCCACGCGGTCTTCGACGCGGCGACGTTCTTGCGCAGTTGGTCGAAGCTGAGGCCGAGCGTGCTCGCGATGGTGAGGCCCGGTCCCAGCGCGCCCGCGACCAGTCCCGCGCCCGCGATGAGCTGCTTCTGCCCGTCGTCGAGGCTCATGAACCCGTCGTAGGCCGCCTGGGCCGCGTCGCGCAGGCCCTGGAGGGCCGGCAGCAGCGCGTCCCCGAGCGCGGCGCCCGCGTCCTGGGCGATGTTCTGGATCTGCGAGACGGTTCCCGAGAAGCCCTCGGCCTTCTTGTCGGCCTCGTTGGCGGCGTCGCCGGCCTGGCCCCACGCGTCGCTCACGCCGTTCCAGGCGTCGTTGGACATGGTGAGGTTGTCGTTCAGGCCGCCGATCGTCTGCATGAGGCCCATGATGGCCTGCTTCTGGCGCGTGCCAGTGATGCCGAGCGACTCGAGCGCGGCGTCGGCGCTGCCGCCGTCCGCCTCCACCTGCGCGAGGCCCTCCACGAACGCCTTCATGGCGGCCGTGGGGTCGGTGTTCCATGTGTTTGCGAAGTCCTCGGCGCTCATCTGGGAGACGCTGGCGAACGCCTCCAGGCTGTCGCCGCCCGACGACACCGCGCCCTCGATGTCGGACATGGTCTTTGCGATGGCGGTTCCTGCGGCCTCGGCGTTCTGTCCGGTCGACGCGATGGTCGACGACCACGCGAGGATGTCGGGCGTGGACATGCCCACGATGGAGCCCATGGAGCCGATTCGCTTGGCCACGTCCACGATCTGCGTCTCGGTGGAGGCGCCGTTGTTGCCCAGGCGCACGAGCGCGTCGCCGAATCCGGTGAGGTTGCCCGCCGTGTCCCTGGTGATGTTGCTCAGCTGGCCGAGCGCGGTGGCCGCGTCCTCCGAGCTGAGGTTCGTCGCCACGTCCACGTTCGAGACCGTGCGGGCGAACTCGTCCAGCTGGTCGGTCGCGATGCCGAGCTCGCCGCCCATGGCCTGGATGGAGAGCATCTGGTCGGCGCTCGTGACGTGCGTGGTCGAGAAGTCGATGGCCGACTGCCTGAGCGCCTCGAAGTCGCTCTCGGTGCCGTTCACGGTCTTGCGCATGTCGCGGTACGCCGAGTCCACGTCCTGGGCGCTCTGCATGGCCTCCTGGCCGATGCGCTGCACGGCTGGCGTGACGTTGGCAGAGAGCGCGGCTCCGAACGTCGCGACCTTGCCCATGAGCAGCCCGAAGGAGGAGTCGCCATCGCTCGCGGCCCCCGTCATGGCGTCGCGGTACGCCTGCGCCTTTGACGTGCACTCGGACAGCTCGCCCGAGAGCTCCTGGAAGCGCTGGGCGTCGCCCGCCTGCGCGAGCGCCTGGGCGGCCTCGTCGGCGGCCTGCTGGAGCTCGCGCACCTGCTGCTCGGCGGCGTCCACGGCCTGCCCTGCGGCGCGGTACTCCTCGCTGGACTTGCCGGCGGAGTCGCCCACCTTGTCCTGCTCGGCCTTGAGGTTCGCGAGGTCGGCCTTGGCGCGCGAGAGCTGCTCGTCGGCCTGCTCCCACGCGGCCTTCGTGCGCTCCACCTCGAGCGTCACGTTGCCCATGCCGCTCGCGACCTCGTCGACGCCCCGCGCGCTCATGGAGTCGAGCTCGCCCTGGATGAGGCGGGCGCGCTCGGCGGCGAGGTCGGAGAGCTGCGCGAGGTCGGCCATCTTCTGGCTTGCGGCCGCCATGTTGGACGGGTCGAGCCTGAGCGCCTCGTCGGCGCGGGAGAGGTCGCCCTCCAGCAGCTTCGCCGAGGCGTCGATGCGCTCGATGGCCTCGCGCGTGGACTCGGCGGAGGCCGTGAGGTCGGTGGGGACCCTCATCTGCGCCATGGTCTTGGTGACCGAGGTTACCTCGGACTCGAGGAGCTGGCACTTCGTGCCCATCTGCTCGAGCTCGGAGACCTGCTTTGAGGCGTCGAGCGCGTAGGAGGCCTCCTGCCAGGCGGAGCGCAGCTGGATGAGCTTGTCGGCGTCCTCCTCGCTGATGACGCCCAGCTCCTGGAGCGTCCGCGCGGCCTCCTCGACGCCGGACGCGTCCTTCCTGATGTCGAACGCCTGGCCGAGGCCGCCCTCGCGGGCGAGCCTGTTGACCGTCGTGTAGGTGGCCTCGAGCTGCTTGTTTATCTCGTTGTAGCGCTCGTTGGCCTTGGCGGCGGCGAGACCGGCGTTCTCCGTCTCGCTCGCGAGCTCGGAGACGGTCTTGTAGGAGCCCGCGGCCGTCGTCTTGCCGAGGTCGGCCATCCTCGTGCGCGTCACGTTGAGCTGGCTCGACAGGTCCTCGGCCCTGTTCGACAGCAGGCGCATCTTGGTCTCGACGTTGCCGAGGTTGCCAGTGTCGAACCGCATGGCGCGGTTGATCTGGGAGAGCTGGCGCTGGGTGTCGGTCGCGGCCCTGCGGGCGCTGCGGAGCGCCGCCTCGAGCTTGGACGTGTCGCCGCCGAAGCGGATGGTCAGTCCCCTGTAGGCGTCAGCCATTCCCAGGCACCCTCCCCGATTCCGTTGTCAGTGGGCGGCGCTACCCGAAGAAGCGCCTGATGTCCTCCTGCGTGGCGTCCCTCACCTCGTCGCCGGACGCGTCCCTCGCGGGACCGCGCCTGGCCGACGCCTCGAGCATCGCCACGAGCTGCTGCAGGCCCATCCGAACGAGCGTCCCCCACGGGACGCCCGCCCTCAGGCCCGCCATGAACAGCGACGTCCACCTCAGCGGGTCGTCGCTTGCCTGGTGCCCTCCCGCCCTGGCGGGTGCGTCACTTGGCGCGGGCTCGAAACAGCCCCCGCTGCGTCTCGCGGATGACCGCGTCGCTGAGATCGTCCATGTTCACGGGCCCCAGCGCGGCCACCCACGCCTTGTAGCCGGTCAGCATGGGCGTCCCGGACGCCTCCGCGGCGGTCCTGAGCATCGCCCAGGCGCAGCGCAGCACGGCGCCCCAGTTGGTGGCCGTGTAGTCGAGCGTGGTCTGCACGGCGGCCGGGAAGGCCTTGGCCACCAGCTCGCGCACGTCGTCGGGCAGCTCGCCGCCGTTGGCGCGCTCGAGGCACGAGGCCACGAGCCCCGCGCCGATCCATCCGGTGCCCTCCGTGCCGCGCCTTAGGTCGACCTTGCCGTACAGGTCGGCGATCATGTCGGCGTGGAACTCCTGCTCGTAGACGAGCAGCGTGTAGGGCGAGGCGAGCATCTCCTGCTCGGTCTCGCCGTCGAAGCTATACCTCATGAGACTCCCTCGGTAGGCTCTCCCCGTCCGTCGGGGCCCGCGCGACGCACCGGCCTACCAGCGGTGCGCCGCGCGGGCCCCGACGGCGCGCGGGGCGTGGATGCCCCGCGCGCACGGGCCGTCCCTAGGCGGCCTCGGCCGTCGGCATCGGCACGGACGTCATGAAGAGCTTGAACTTCGCGGCGTTCGTCGCGGTGTTCTCGATGGTGGCCTTGACGACGTTCTTGGTCTCGCCCTTGAACTCGAGGTCGCGGCCGATGGCCTTGAAGCTGAAGGACTGCGTGTCGGGGTCCGTGGAGCTCTGCTTCGTGTTGGCGTTGAGGCCGGCGCGGGACAGCGAGCAGTTGTACAGGCAGATGCGCTGCTCGACCTCGTTGCCGCTCACCTCGAACACGAGCGCGAACTCCGCCTGCTTTGCGTCCGTGGTCTCCAGGAGCATGCCGCCGTCGTCGAGGTAGCCCAGGAGGTCCTTGAGCATCTCGTCCTCGGCGGCCGCGATCTCGAACGTGCCGGAGTAGCCGGAGTTCGTGGCGAACGTGGCGTAGACCACGTCGTCCGCGTAGAAGTCGCTGGAGTCGCCCTCGGCGTCGAGGGACAGGGACACGGAGCCCTTGATGGCCTTGAGCTCCTTGTACTTGGATGTGGAGGAGTCCCAGAGCGCGTACTTGGCGTTCTTGAGGCCGAATCTAACCTTGCCCATCTAGTTGCCTTCCTTCCGCACGGCCGGCAGCTCCGGCGCGGAGAACGTGTAGGTGACCATCCGGCAGTGCTCGGACTCCACCCAGTCCTCCGTGACGGAGCACGGGCCGAACTCTTCGTTGATTAGTCTCTCGACGCGCGCCTCGAGGTCCCAGTCGGCGCTCGCCTCGTACAGCTCGACCCGCACGGTGGGGATTCGGCACCACAGGGCGTCGTCCGCGTACAGGTCGTCGTTCCCGTCGGACAGGTAGCAGATGAACGGGGGCGACGGGGCTCCCCCTCCGTTGCCGTCCCCCGCGGGGAACGACTGCAGGGCGCACGGTATGCCGAGCGCCGAGAGCGTCGAGAAGACGCGCTCGTAGGTGGTCACTGCAGGCCCTCCTCGAGCCTCTCCACGGCCGCCTCGTAGGCGGCCTTGAACCCCTCGGTGGCGGCGGGGGCGATGTGCTCGCGCCCGGGGACGCGGTTGCCCGCGAGCGTGGCGTGCCCCTTCTCCAGCAGGTGCGGAAGGCCCGGCATGGTCGAGTAGACGGTGGCCTGCGGCTCGTCGCCCAGGCGGTCGACCTTGGAGCGCACGGACGAGGCGTACTTGCCCTTCCCGCCGAACTTCGCCCTGGCGTTCCTGCGCCACGCCTTGGCCGAGGCCTTGGCGCCGGCGCGCACGCCCTCCTGGCCCGCCTCGGTGGCGGCCATGCGGGCGTCCATGAAGATGTCCTCGAGCGACGATGCGAACCGGTCGGCGCCGACGTCGATGTCAGCCATTGCCGATGCGCCTCCCCAGCTGCAGCCGCGTGAGGTCTCCCGACGTGGTGACGCGGGCGACGTCGTACTCGGTTCCGTGGTAGACGGCGCGGGGCTGCCCGCCGTAGTCGAGCGTGCGCAGCTGCACCTCCGCCTCGACGCGCATGCCGGCGTCGAGCGGCGACTCCCACGCCGAGGCGCCCACGGTGTAGGCGTTGCAGAACCTCTGCTCCTCCACGCGCTCGCCGGGCTGCCAGGCGCCCGAGGCGTCCTGGCGGGCCGGGAGCTCGGAGACGAGGGTCACGGTGTCGTTGAACCTCACTCGCCGCCACCGCCCGTGTACGTGGGGCTGCTCGCCAGGTCGGCGACCGTCTGGCGGTACGCCGCCTCGAAGCGCGGGGCCTCGTCGTTGTCGTAGCCGAAGCGCGCCTTGCAGAACAGCAGCACGGCCATCCGCGCGAGCGGGTCGGGCGACTCCTCGGAGAGGGCCGCCTTGGGCACGCCCACGCGGCGCATGTCGGCGAGGGCGGCGGCCACGAGGGCCGCCACCTCCGCGTCATAGGCCGCCGAGGAGACGCGCAGGGCCACCTTCACGTCGTCCGTGAGAGACAACGCGCGTCACCTCCCGTCGGCTAGACGCCCTTCTTGGGGGCGCTGATGACGAGGGTGCCGTTCACGTCGCCCAGCTTTCCGTCGACGATGGTCTGCACCTTCCGCTTGATGACGTTGTTGTCCTCGTCGACCCAGCGCACGGCGCGCATGCCCATCTGCTGGTTGACGATGTAGTCGGACAGGTTGGTGAACAGGATGCACGGCGTGTCGTTCGTCTGGCCCTTGGCGTCGTCGTAGGCCGGCAGGATGTCGTCGGGCACGATGCGGACGCGCTTGCCCATGAGGGTGAGGGCCTCGTCGTGGGCGCCGGCAACGCCGTAGTTAACGCGGGCGACGGGCTGGCCGTTGCCGTCGACCATGCCGTCCACGTAGGCGTCCCAGGTGCCCTGGGACATGATGAACTCGCCTCGGGCGCGGTAGGGCGCCGTGACCTTCTTGAGGATGGTCGCCCAGCCCTTCCACGTGGCGATGTCCGCCTCGGCGAAGGTGGCCTTGTTGTCGGCCGTGAGGCGCGTCTCGTTGAGGATTCCGAGCGGCTGGCCGCTGCCGGTACCGCGAATGACGGCCTGGTCGAGGGCACGCGACATGGACTCGGCGACCTTGGTTGTGAGGATGGACTCGAAGGACTCCATGCTCACGGCGTTGTGGAGGATGGACTCGGCCACCTTGCACTCGAGCATGTGGTACAGGAACGTGACGCGCGCGGGGTCGGTGGCCTTCTGGGTCGCGGACGCCTTGGCCTCGGTGACCCAGCTGGACGTGGGCAGGTAGTCCCAGACGTTGATCTCGTAGCCGCCCTGCACGTTCGTCTTGGTCGTGTTGGGGTGGATGACGCCGTACTCGGTCATCTTCTGGATGATGTTGTTCGACAGCGTGGTGGGGACGAAGTTCGGCGTGTCGGCGGTGGCGGTGAAGGCGTCCGCGCGGACGTACTCGGGCACGGCGCCGGGCTGCACGACGTCTGCGGGGATTGCCTTGCCGCGCGTCAGGAGGGCGCAGAACGCCTCGTGGTAGGCGTTGGTGTCGAACGGGTCCTCGGAGCGCGTGACGGAGAAGCCCGTCTGCGCGGCCCTCATGCCCGCGAGCGCCTGGGAGCCCGTGACCGGGGCGCCCGCGCCGGCGGCGACGGCCGCCGCCTTGGTGCGCTGCTCCGCGGCCTGGGCGGAGCGCTGCTCGAGCTCCTCCGCGGCCTGGGCGCGGCGCTCGGCGTCCTCGAGCATGGCCACCTCGGCCATGAGGTCGTCGGTGGCGATCTTCGAGTCCTTGTTGCGGAGCTCCGCCTTGATGTCGTCCCGTCGCTTGGACAGGGCGGTGGCGTCGGCCGAGCGGTACTGCTCGGCCGTCCACTTCTGGAATTCCATGTGCTTCCTTTCCTCTCTAGATCTCGAGGGCGCGGGCGAGCCGCTCGCGCATCTCCCTGTCGCGCAGCTGCGACTCCCGCAGCTCCGCCCCGATCACTCCGTCGAGGTAGGAACGCGCGCTTATCTCGGTGTCCTCGTCCGCCGGCAGCGAGACGCAGGACACGTCGAACACCTTGCTGACGCGGGTGACGTAGGCCGTCCGCGTGTCGCGGTCGTACTCCCACCCGTCGTCCGGGACCGTGAAGCCCCAGCTCATGCGGTCGATGAGGCCGTTGGCGATGGCCTCGTACTGCTCGCGGGCCTCCTGCGAGCCGTCGAGCGTGGCCGTGACCATGAGGCCGTGGGAGTCGCGCTCCAGGCGCAGGCTCCCGTTTCTCAGGCGCGCCAGCGGTGCGCCCTGGTGGTTGAGCTGGAAGATGACGTCGCTCATGTCGGCGCCGTCCAGCGCCGTCGAGCGGATGCACTCGTAGAACGGTACGCCGGCGCCGTCGCGGCCCATCTCGTAGGGCACGTCGAAGGTCGTGGCGTAGCCCTGCACCCTGTAGGCGGCTCGGTCGGCCTCTCCCGTCGGGGCGCCGAACTCGCCGAACGTGCGGTACTGTCTCTGCTCGGGCTTGAACGGCATTACGAGTCCTCGTCAATCTCCGCGGTTCCGCGGGTGTCGTTGTCCTTGTAGACCTGGTCGTCTCCGCCCAGGTCGAAGTCGCTCTTCTGCTGCTGCGTGTTGACGATGTCGTCGCCCGAGTCTCCGCCGCTCTTGTAGGCCACGCGGCCCTGCGGGTCGATGAGGGCGTACTCGCCGCGCGTCGGGCGCATCTCGCCGCCCTCGACGGGGGGCAGCTGCAGCACCTCTCGCGCCTCGTTGATGGTCATGACCCCTCGGTCGAGCATGTCGCGGATCATGTTTCGCTTGGAGGCGTTGGACGCGTACTCGAGCCTGTTGGCCGAGAAGGAGACGCGGTTGCCCCGCGCTATCTCGCGCGGCGTGTAGAGGAGCTTGGTCAGCCCCTCGCCGAGCTGCACGGCGATGGGCTCCACCACCGACTCGTAGAAGGCGCCCCACTGCTCCTCCGAGTAGTCGCTCGTGAGGATGTCGTCGTTCACGCCGAAGTAGGTGTGGACGCTGTGGTTGATGCGCTCCATCTCGTCGCTGGAGATGACGTAGCTCTGCGGGTCCACCTGCCTGACGTCGTCGAAGCTCTGGTCGTAGAGCATGAGGCCGGTCTTGTTGGCCTCCGAGAGGTTCTGGTCGGAGAAGTCCTTGCGCTTCTTCTCGAGGTCCTCCGGGCGCAGCAGCGAGGTCACCTTGCCGATGAAGCGGATGGACGCGCCCGTCTTGATGGCGTTCTCCTGCGCCTGCTCCTGAGCGTCGACAAGCCTGAGCGTGGGCAGCAGCGGCCCGTTGCCACTGCCGAAGAAGTCGCTCCGGTACTGGAAGCGCGTGAGGATGCAGACCTGCGAGAGCGGCAGGGCCGCCGTGTCGCCGCTGCCCAGGTAGAAGCGCACCCACGCCTCGCCCTGGTACTCGACCACCTCGGCGTCCTCGGCCTTGAGCGGCCACAGGCCCACCATGTTCTCCATGCGCTCGTCGAACGACGGCACCACGAAGGCGGTGGTGTCCGCCTCCAGGCACGTGGCCACCCTGTAGATGAGCTGCGGCCATGTCATGAAGTCGTTCGGCATGTCGTGGATTGCCCGCTGAATGCGGGGCTTCGCCGAGCCCTGCACCTCCGGCTTCAGCTTCGAGCAGGCGACCGCGATGCGCTCCACGGCGGCGCGCGTCAGGGCCTGCTCGTAGAGCGAGCCCTGGTACGTGCTGAACGCGGGTGCGTACTCGGTTATCGACTTGTAGCTGGTGGAGGATGCGACCTTCTGGTCGTTGGGGCGGCGAAGGATGTTCGCTAGAAGTCCCATGCCCAGAACATATCCCATGCGGTGCCGCTGTCAAACCCCCCGATTTCGGGGCCCCGAAATCGGGGTCTGCACGGGCGCGGCGCGTTGTGGTATGGGGCTAGCAGCTCGCCAGGTAGTCGTCCATGTGGCGCTGCAGCGCGATGTAGGCGTCGAGCTCGCAGGCGAAGCCGTCGATGCGGCCGCTCGGCCCGTTGGCCTTGGTGGGCACGATGTTGTCGTTGCGGTCGCGCTGCACCGAGACGTTCATGCGGCACCACTGGTTGATGGGGTTGTCGTTGTCCACGATGCGGCCGGCCTCGAGGTCGGCCCTGATCTGCTTCATGGGAGCGGAGAGCGTCTTGGCTCCCTGGCGCACGGCCTCCAGGCGGTTCTTGCCCACCAGCGAGCGGGCCCGCTCGACCCACGTGTCGTCGGTGAGGTGCCACGGGTCGTAGCCCAGCGCGAACGGGTAGACGTCCAGCTCGTCGCGGACCTCCTCCATCCAGTCGAAGACCACGCGGTGGTCCACCTTGTTGCCCGGCACGACGCGTATGAGGCCCGCGTTCGCCCACAGGTCGTAGGGCACGTTGTCGCGGTTCTTGCGCAGGCCGCTCCTGCGGGCGTGCTCCAGGGCCGTCTCGGGCAGCCAGTACATGGACAGCTCGTATATGCGCTCGTCGCCGGGGCGCATCATGAGGCACTTGGCGGCGGTGAGGTCCACGGAGTCGGAGGCGTCGTAGCCGAACACCCCGTAGCGGAAGCCCATCTCCGCCATGTCGAACGTCTCGCGGTTGACGGCCTCGTCGTAGCGCAGCCACGCGCTCGCCTTGTTCTCGGGCAGGTCCATGTCCTTCGTCATGAACGTGGGCAGGAACGACGGGTCCTGCCGCGCCTTGACGTAGGCGCCCTTTAGGTAGTCTAGGCTCTTGATGGTTCCGAGCCCCGGGTTCGCCTTGACCCACGCGCCCTCGTCCGTCCACTCCTCGCGGTTGTCAAGCTCGTAGATGAACGGCAGGAAGTGGTCGTCGTCCACCTTTCCGTCGAGCCACCGGGACGCGTAGTCGTACTTCTCGTCGAAGAAGCCGTCTCGCTCGAAGCCGTTGGTGGTGATCTCCACGATCATAGGCTGGTCTCGCGCGGAGATCGCCTGGTAGAGCAGGTCGAACGTGTCGCGGTTCGTGATCGCCGCGGCCTCGTCGATGGTGCCGAAGTGGACGTTGAGTCCGTCCTGGTGGCGCGTCTGTGAGGAGAGCGGCGTGAAGTAGCCGCCGTTCGCGCGGCAGAGCAGCCCGTCCTGGTCGCGGTCCGGGACGATGCCCTTGTGCAGGGCGCGCGAGAGGTCGGGCGAGCGCCTGACCATGTTGAGCAGGGCGCCGTAGAGCAGCGAGGCCTGCGGCTTCGAGGTGGCCGCGTTGTAGCACTGCGGCGCGGCCTCGCCGTCCTTGGTGAGCATGTAGGCGTGGAGCCCCGCGAGCTCGGTGGTCTTGCCGTTCTTTCGGCCCCTGACGTTGAGCACCTCGTTGAACTGCCTGAGGCCGTTCGCGTCGACGAACCCGAACGCGAGCTCCTGCCAGAAGAGCTGGAACGGCTCCAGCACGATGTGCTGGCCGCCCTTGCCCTGCGGCTGGCAGCAGAACGTCTCCATGAACCGCGCGGGGCGGCAGGCGCGGACTGGGTCGTAGTGCCAGCACTTGTAGCCCTCCTCTATACGCGGGCACATGATGCGGCACACCTTGACTATCTTCTGGCAGGCGACGGTCTCGCCGCGTAGGACGGAGTCCATGTAGCGCACGCACTCGTAGCCGTCCCGCTTGGGCGGCTCGTAGCTCCTAGAAGGTGTCGAAGTCCGTCGGCTCAGGGTTCTTCTCCTCGTCGTCCTTGCAGAAGCGGTAGATCTTGTTGGCCGTGTCGTTCATCTGCGCGATGCAGTTGCGGCGCATGTCGAAGGCGGGATGCTTGACCTTCTCGACGCGGTGGTTGTTCTCCCCGCCGCGCTCGACCTCGATGAGCAGGCCCTCGCGCTCGAGCATCTCGTTGAGCTCCTCGTAGTCCTCGTAGACGCGAACGTACGAGGCAAGCATGTCGCCCGCGAGCTTGGCGCGCAGGCCGTCGAGCGTCGAGACGAGGTTCTTGAGCTCGTTGAGCTTCTTGGTGTACGCGCCGCTGCGGCGCTTCCCCTCGACGGTCGCCTTGCGCCTCTTGTCTTTCTTCGCGGATGCGGGCGCTCTCCGCGTCTTGGCCTCGGTCATAGCGGCACCACCTTCCCGTTCTCGTCGAACGCGACCCTCTGGCGGAACTCGTCCGGGTAGTGGATCTCCGCGTGGCAGTCGCGGCACACCCTCATCAGGTTCCTCTCGTCGAGCGTCACGGACGGGTCGTTCACGTTGTCGGGCGTGAGCCAGACGATGTGGTGGACTATCTCCGCCGGCCTCAGCCGGCCCGCCTCGAAGCAGCGCTCGCACATGAGGGGCGGAACGGTTCCGTTTGGGGTTGGTTTCGGCTTTCTCATGTACGCGTCGCGCACCTTCTGCCACGCCTTGGAGTGGTAGAGCGCCCTCGAGAACTCCCTTGACAAGCTGGCCCTTTCGTAGTCCGTCCCTATTCACCGCGATTGTATGCAAAATCGTCCGAAATGGGCCGAAAATCGGTTTTTTCGTTTTTTCTCGTTCGCTTATTTTGTTCTCCCCGCGCCGGTCCCCCAGCCAGGGGGCCTCGCCGGGGACCCTGGGGGGACCCCCCGAGGGTGGCGCGAGCGCTTTACTGCGCGGCGATCGTGCCGCGCACGTCGCGGCCGTGGCAGTCGTGGCCGTCGTGCCGTCCGTCGCGCACGTCGTGGAACGCGCGGCCCGCCGCCGCCCGCGTGACCCGCGCCGCCGCTCGCGTCGCGGCCCGCGTCCGTCGCTTGTCCGAGGGCGCCGCCGTCGCGCACGCCCGCGCACGCCCACGCACGCGGCGCACGCGCGGCCCGCCGCCGCCAACGGCACGCGCCCGCCGCCGTCGCTTGTCTGACGTGCCGCGCACGTCGCGGCCGGGGCCGCGTCCCGTCCGCAGCGGGCACGCCGCCGCCCGCGCGGCGCGGCCCCGAGACACAGCGAGGGCCGCACGCCCCGCAGAGCGTGCGGCCCCGTGGCCGTCGTGCTGTGTCGTGCGCGCCGCCGTGGCGCCGTCCCCGCGCCTACCCGCTCGCGCCGTCGCTTGTCGTGGCGCTGCTCGCGCCCGCGCGCCGCGGCGCCTCGATCGTGCCGACGCGCTCGCCCGTCGCGGCGTCCACGACGTCGATGCGGTAGCCAAGCGCGTCCGCGACGTCGGCAACAGTGGCAAGCGCTGGTGATCGTGTGGGCTGCGACACGTTCGCGGCCCACGTGGACACCTTGCCAAGGTCAGCCGACACGCTGCGCAGGCTCACACCGCGCTTGCCGACAATCTCGCGAATACACGTGTTTACCTGCATGTTTGCCCCTTTCCTAGCCTCGCTTCCTATTGTACGCGCATATACGCGCGCGTATAGCGTTCGTAGGGTGAACTACATACGTTGTGTAGGAACTATGTAGAACTACGCCCGTAGTTGACGAACTACGGACGTGGAGCGCATGATGCAGTCAAGCAACGACGCCAACGGCCACGAGGGCCACGGGCGCCGGGGCCCGCCGGGAACACAGCCCGAGCGCACGGGATCTAGCAAACGTTGACAACCGCATACCTAGGGACCTCAGGCCGGGGGAGCCGGTAGGGGCCAAAGCCCTAGGAAGCACCAAAAGATCTAAGCGCGAACCCCGGCGCGAGCCGGGGAGAGCGCTACCACCGAGGGCGGGCGGGCGTCTCCCCCACGAGGACGGAGACGCGCATATGACTATCTCTCTTACGCTTGATTATCAGACGTTTTGGCTGCTAGTAAGCCTGTTTGTATTCTATCTGCGGCTAAGAAAATAGCCGCCGCCCGGTAGGGCAACGGCCACTCTCTCTCACTCTCGAAAAGTGAATCGGGGAGACGTGCCGACGCAACCGGCAGCCGCCCGCTCTCGATGGTAGCACCCACAACCAGCCAAAACAACAACGAGAGGACGAGCCATGAAAACCTACTACGCAGAGCGCAAGGACGGGACCGGGACGTTTTTCACGTCCAGGGCCACGACGAGCGAGGGCGTCCAGCGACGCGCCCGCAACGTCGCCGGAAGCGAGGCGGTCGCCTACGTGTGCGACTGGATCGCGAGCGCCGGCGCCTGGAAGCGCACCTGGATTGAGGTCTAACCAGCAGACAAGCGACGCCGCCGGGGCGCGACCCGGCGGCGTCAACGGAAGCCCCTAACGATGAAAGGAACAACCATGCAGAACACTACCACGAACGACGAGCCCCGCGACCTCATCACGATCGACGAGCTCAAGAAAAACGCAAGCGACGATCTGCCCGACTACGGCGACGAGGCCGCGGACTGTGACGGCTACGTTTGCGACGCGATTTCCGAGGTCGCGGATTCGAACGTAAGCATTTACACGGCGGACCAGATCGCCTATTGCCGCGAGCACGGCGCGAGCGCCCGCAATGCCATCGACGAGGGTTTGGCCATGCAGCCGCGCGACTACTTCGACGCAAACCGCGGCAGCGACTATGAGGACTACGAGGCCCACATTGGCGCGTGCGCCGAGTTCATGGACATAGAGCGCGCCATTTACGACAGCCTCGAGAACGTCATCGAATACGCCGTTATATGCCACATGGGCGCCGCGTTCGGGACCACGCTCGACGCCGACGCGTGGGCCATGGTCGAGGAATGCCACGCCGAGGACTGGAACGACAACAACGCCCGACTCTCGGACATCTACGACGACGCCGAGGCGACCTATCGCGAGGCGCTCGCAGGCGAGGACCAGGCCGCCTAGCACCACGACAAGCGACGATCTGCGACGACGGCCGGGGCCACGCGCCCCGGCCCCACGGGAGGCCCGCATGTACCACGACACCGATCTGCTTTTCGACCTCGCCGTTTGCGCGGCGTGGTGGATCTACTTCGCACACGTCTTTTTCAAGTCCGAGGGGAGGCGCCACGATGGCCGCTAGCAAGACGTTTCAGTTCCAGGCACGAGGCCGCTACTACAAGCGCCGCACGGCTAAGGTCCTGCCCTGCCTGCTGGGATGGCGCGAGGACGGGACCGCCGATTTGAGCGAGCCCACGCCCGGCATGGTCACGCGCTGGGGATACCAGGGCAGCCGCTACCACCGACCGCACGACGCCTATCTCGTCAACGGCACGTGGTGCGAGGTCCGCAACGTGCCGGTGGGATTTGCGGCGGACGGCACGCCGAGCGCATGGGCCCACGCGTGGGCCGCGTGCTCGAGCCGCACGCTCAGGGACCGCCACGCGGCACAGAGCGCCGAGCAGGGCATACCGGCCGTGACGCTCACGGTAAGCGACGGCGCGCTCGTGGCCGTGGTCACGCCCGAGGGCGACGACCTCGCGCGGACCGTGGACCCCTGGGACCTGGAGAGGGTCCTCGGCATCGACTAGCACGATTTGCGATTTTGGCCGGCCGTCTCGGCCGGCCAAAAGGAGGAGAGATGAGAGCTGAGCTGTGGGAGGCCCTGGATGGGTCGCTCTACACCTTCGCGCTCGACGGCGAGTCGGCCGTGTGGGCGAGGTACTACGGCAAAGGCCGCATGGCCGCGAACCAGGACGACGAGGCGGACGCCGCCGACGATTTGCGCGAGATCGCGCAGGGCGCCGACCCGGTCGCCGACGAGTGGCCCAACTGGGAGATGAACGAGGACTGGGACGGCACGACGCCGGTCGAGCTGCATTCCGCCGTCAGTAAGTGCTCGAAGCTCTTGACGACGATTTGGGTGAGCGACGACATCGTTTTGGCGGCACACGATCTGGGCTGCTAGGCAGACGACGATTTGCGATTTGGCCGGGGCGTTTGCCCCGGCCCCACTTGAGAGGATTTGCCATGAGCTGCTACGACAGCGACGAGATCGAGGACATGGTGCGCGAGGACGTCGAGGACGCCTGGGAGGGCGAGGGCTGGTACCAGGTCAGCTACAGCGACGGCGGACAGTCATACGACGAGCGCTGGTACGGGACGAGCGACGAGCTCGCGGACGATTTGCGCGGCGCCTACGAGGACGCCACCGAGACGCACCTGCCCTACGCCGAGCGCGTCGAGCGCGAGGAGCGCACCAAGGCCGACTTCGCCGCCCTGCGCGAGACGGTGGGACTCACGCAGGCCAACCTCGCCGACGATTTGGGCGTCAACCCCAGGAGCGTGCGGCGCTGGGAGCAGCCGGGCCAGGAGGGCTACGAGCCGCCCGCCGAGGCGTGGGAGGTGCTGGACCGCTACGCCGATTTGCGGCGCCAGATGGTCGACCACGCCCGCGAGACCGTCATGCGGGCGGGCGAGCGGATGGGCGGTCAGCCGGGGCAGGTGGTACTCACCTACTACCGCTCCCAGGAGCAGTACGACGATCTGGGACGGGACGAGGGCTGGTACGGGGTCGCCAACGCCAACGCCCGCGCCGTGGCCGCGGAGCTCGCGCACTACGGCGTTCGGGCGTGCTTCAGGTACCCGGGCGAGGGCGCGATACGCACGCCCGGCAGCAGGTACTGATTTGCGCGAACGACGCCAGACAAGCGACGGGGGAGCCGGGCGATCTGCCCTGCTCCCCCGTTCGTCATCTTCTGGGAGGCGATTTGCGGACGCTACTCATCGTCCTCGCCATTCGATTTGCCGTAGCCGAGCGCGTCGGCGCGCTGCGCCATCTGCCGGGCGCACGCGAGCCACACCGCGTGGCAGGCGTGCGCGAGCTCGAGCAGGTTCACGCCGTGCGCCCTGGCGGTGTCGATGATGCGCCAGATCTGCTCGTCCCTGCGCTCGCTGCTGAACACCTCGGGTCCGACGACGCCCTCGAGCTCGACGTCGTCGACCCAGTCGCGATTTGCGGCCATGCCTACTCCTTGATCTCCTCGACGGTGCACCGCTCGCCGGTGAGCGCCGATAGCGTCCTCGCCATCTCGCGCCACGAGGCGAACGTTCCGTCCGTGCGGCCCGAGTACAGGTTGTCCACAGTGGTCGAGCCTAGGCGCGTAGCCCTCTTGAGCGCGGCCTTGGTCACCTTGCGCTCGGACATCCAGGAGCGCAGGCGCGCCCCCTTCCCGCCGTCTCGGACTCGGGTCCCGGGTGTGATTTGCATGGGCATCCTCCGTTTCAGCCGATTTGCCGTGAGCGTACCACCGTCCCCGCGATTTGCGGGGGTCGACCTTCCTACGTGGCCGAGGTCACGCCCTCGCGCGCGATTTGCATCTCCCGCACGCGGGCGATGCCCTCGGAGTCCACCCAGTCCAGGCACGCGTCGCAGGCGGCCTCCGCCTCCGCCCGCGTCATGCCCACGCGATTTGCGACGGCGTCCCACCGCCAGCGCGCGAGGAAGCGCAGGCCCACGACCTGGCACCACCTCGGGTGCACCGACGAGACGCCCGCGAGCACCAGGACGGCGTCGCGGACGATTTGCTCGGCGTCGCGCAGCTCGCGCGGGCGGGCCTCCTCCATGTCCACGACCCTGTCGGCGTGGCGCATGGCGTCCAGGAACGACCCGTGGCACGACGGCTCCAGGCTGCGGGCGCGAAGCCCGCACTTCTCGCGCTCCCGCGCGAGCCTCGCGTCGTAGGTCGCCACGGCCTCGGCCGCGTCACGGGCGGCCATGAAGTACTCGCGGGCGTTCACGATCTGTCCCCCTGCGATTTGCCGACGAGGCGGGCCATCTCGGCGAGCGCGGAGGCGCGGCACTCGCCGAGGGCCTCCTCGGCGGCGCGAAGGGTCGACGACAGCGGCAGGCGCCGCGACACCCTTATCTCGTAGTAGCACCTGATCTCTCGCTCCCCCGTGTCCTCGCGCTTGGTCGAGGACACGGACGATTTGGGCGATGCGTCCAGTGGGTCGCTCATCTCCGCCTCGCCTCCCTGATTTCGCTCACGACGTATCCCGCCAGGTTCACGGCGGAGAACGCACCCCAGAGGCCCCGCATGAACGACCAGAACACGTCGCCGGGAATCAGCAGGAGGTATAGACCGGCGATCCACGAGAGCGCGAGCGCCAGCAGGAACCTCACGAAGAACAGCTCGCTCCTCATCGCACCATCACCGCCAGCTGCGCGGCCAGGCGGTTCGCGGCTGCCTTGGCCCCGTTGAACGACAGGCCCGCGCCGCCGTGTCCCATCCCGAGCGTCCAGGCGCCGGCGCTCGTCTGCCCCGAGAACGTGAGCCCGCACGATTTGCGCAGGTGCGCCAGGGCCGGCGAGTCGTGCGTGCGCATGCGCGCCGGGTGCCGCTCGGGCACGTCAACGAACGCCACCCAGTCGCCCCACTCGTCGTCGCGCTTCACGCCGCAGCGCATCCCGTACCTGTCCCACACGAACTGGCACCCGGCCCTCATGCCGGCCCCCTTCCGTCCAAAGGCATCGATCTCGATGCGTTTTCGCCTGCGCGGCTCATCACGATCCTCGCGCCGCACTTCGCGCAGTACCTCCACGAGCCGTACATGCGGGCCCCGCAGCGCGAGCAGCACGTGCGGTGGACGGGATGCCCGTCCTCGTCCTCGACGATTCGCAGCCTGCCGGTGCACGTGGGGTCGATGAGGTTGGCGAGAGCCGCGTATGTCTCCGCCTCTACCTCATGGCTATACTTGCCCTCGACATCGACGCCGACTGAGCCTGCGATTACATCGAGCGCGTCAACGCAGCGGTATGCCTCCGTCGATGCTTCACGCAACTCATCCGCCGCTCTCTGGCGCTCGTCACCACTAATCATCGGTCTCCACCGCCTAACGTCGATGCTCGTGGTCGGTCGATTAGGTCGGCGAGGGCCGGGCCAATCATCATCCCTCCCGGCAGGCACTCGCTCATCGCCACGAAGATGAGCAGGTACAGCGGCAGGTCTGGACGCGTTTCAATCATTTCGCGCATCCTCGCCGCCACCTCGCGGCGCTTCTCGTCGCTAATCATCGTTTTCTCCATCCGGGTCGATGAGGTCGGCGAGGGTCTCGAGCGTCCTCTCGGCACACCTACGGTCGGCGGCCACTGAAAACTGGTTGCCTTCGTCATCGGCGACCCCTTCGACGCCAACCCAATTGCTGAGGTACATCGCGAAGTCACGCGTTCCATTTACGTCCTGCGCGCATGCCCGCAGCCTCGCCGCAACCTCGCGGCGCGTCTCGTCGCTAATCGCCATTTGGCCTCACCACCCTCGCGCCGCAGTAGGGGCAGTAGCGGGGAACGTACTCCACGAACTCGTCGAACTCGTACTCTTGCCATCCGTTGTCGACGGCCTGCTGGACGACGCCTGGCCACCCGCACGCCGAGCACACGAAGCCGTCAACGGGGTTAACGTCAGCCATGTCCTCGCATGTCGGGTCGATGAGGTCGGCAAGACGCATGGCATTGTCTGCTGGGACAAATCCAATGGTGTCACTTGCCTTCATGCCCAGCGCAAACAGGACATCCCATACCGTGCAACACCCATCGGCATCGGCGGTGCTCGGAAGCTCCCTCAGCCTCTCAGCCACCTCGCTCCTCTCGTCGCTAGTCATCGTTGGTCACCTCATCGCTGACGTAGAGCGCGAAGCCGTCGCAGCAGTCGGTCTCGCGCACCTCGTGAGCGGGCTCGTCCGTGACCGTGCCGTCGCACACAAGCACGCTGCGGCCGTCGAGGAGCTCGACATAGCACGCGTTCACGCAGATGTCGCAGGTGCGGAATATCTCGTAGTCACTCATTGCCCCTCCACTTCCCGCCCACCAGGCGGTGGGCGTAGTTGTTCGCCTTGCCGAGGTCGATGGCGGCCTCGTCCTTCATGCCCGCGCGGTCCACGTAGCGCACGACCTGCCCGAGCAGGTAGGCCTCGCGGGCGGGCAGCCCCTCGATCACGGCCTCGACCTTCTCGATGGTCTCCACGCCGCCGGACGTGTACCAGGCGGGCGAGTCCACGGTCTCGGTCGGCTCGCATCGAATCGGCGGTTTGCGACATTCGGCGTCGCGATTTCGTCCCGATTCGCCGGTTTCCGCGCACGAAGCGTCGATTTCGTCGCCTTCGATGTCGCTGGCGATGTAACGGCTGGGACGGAATGGCGAGGCGTCGTTCCAGATCTTGACGGCGAGGCCGTCGCTCGCGGCCAACGGCCCGTCTGCATCGCACACGTCGCAGTGGACGTAGAAGAGCTGGTCCGAGATCTCCTGGACCATGACGCTCCTGGACCCGCAGAACGGGCACGGCAGCGTTCGTCCGACATCCATCTGACCCTCCAATCCGGGGAGGCCCGCCTTGGCCTCCCCAACGTCTCGCAAAGAATTGGGTGTTCCCTGCACGCCGAGACCCGCCAGGCGGCGTGCGCTGGTGATTAGGGCGGCGCCCCAGTTGGTCCGCTGGCACACCTACGGCACACCCCCAAGGTCACCGCGCACGCCCTCCCAGGCGTCCGCCGCCGCCCTGTCGGCGCCCTCCAGCAGGTGGGCGTAGAGCGACAGGGTCGTCGTCACCTCGGAGTGGCCCAGGCGCGCCCTGATCGTCTCGATTGGCACGCCCCTGTAGAGCAGCATCGACGCGTGCGTGTGCCGCAGGGTGTGCATGGTGGTCCCCGCCGGGAGGCCGAGCGACCTCGCGAGGGCGGTGAAGCGGCGCGACTGGGCGCTGGGGCGCATGAACGAGCCGTCTATCGTCACCATCGGGCCGTCGCCTGGCTGGGGCCCCAGGTCGGCGTCGGTGCGGGCCATGAGGTCGAGCAGCGCCCCGTAGGTTCCGGGGTCCAGCGCCACGTTGCGCCCGCCCGCCCGCGTCTTGGCGGAGGGCTTCCTGGCGAGCCTCGGCCTCTCGGTCATGGTCGCCGACACGTTGAGCTCGCGCGTGAGCCTTCGCAGCGAGTCGCGGCGAAGCGCGCACGCCTCGCCGTCGCGCAGGCCCGTGGACAGGCACACGTAGGCGACGGCGGCCGTGGCCCTGCGGGTCGGGTCGTCCGAGCCCATCTCCGAGGCGAGGGCGGCCGACAGGCGGGCGAACCCCTCCTCCCCGATGGCGCGGGCGGCCGACGGCTGCCTCGACGGCTTCGTGGCGCTGCGCACGGGGTTGGACGCGACCAGCCCCTCGCGGCACCACTGGTCGTAGGCGCCGGACAGCAGGCTGTCCATCTTGCGGACGGCGCTGCGGCCCACGGGCCTGCGCCCGCGGGCGCCCGCCATGAGGATTCGGTAGGCGGTCGAGACCTCCCAGGGCTCCAGGTCGCCCACGCGCACCGAGCCGATCGTGGGGGCCACCTGGTTGCGCAGCGTCGAGCGGTAGGTCTCCACCGTCTGCGCGGCGCGGCCCATCGAGGCCAGGCCGTCCACGTACTCGGCCAGCGCGTCGTCGAGGCGCCGGGCGGCCATGGCGCCCGGCGCGAGCGTCTCGGCCCACGCGCGGGCGTACTCTGCGGCCTCGGCCTCGTCCCGCGCCTGCGGCAGCGACCTGTACGGCCTCACGCGCCGGCCCGTCACGGGGTCGGTGCCGAGGTAGGCCCTCGCCTCCCAGACGCCGCGCGAGTTGAGACGCACCGAGCACGCGGGCAGCTCCCGCCTGGCCCCCGCGCTCAATGCCGCCACCTCCACCGCCAGACCGCCTCGCGGACGAGGCCGACGACGAGCCAGAAGGCAAGGGCTATGACGGCGGCGATCCACGCGGCGAGGGTCACGACGACGTAGACGGAGAACAGGCCCATGACCACCCCGCTCATCTGCCAAGCCTCCGAATCCTCCAGAAGATGACGAGAAGAATCACGACCTCGATGGCGATGACGACGAGGCACGCCGCAGCCTCGTCGTCGGTCAGATGACACGCACGCGGTGCGCCGACGTATGCCGGCACCACCCACGCCCAGCTCTGGTAGCTCATCGCCCGCCTCCCCTCGCGTGGCGGGAGAGCAGGAACAGAGCCACGAGCTGGCAGACCGCCACGACGAGCTGGACGACTCCGGTGACGCACATGAGCGAGAGCAGCGAGCTGATCACCTGCGCCCCACCACCCTCGCCCCGCACGCCGGGCAGTACGCCACGTCCCGGAGCGAGACCCCGCCGCCAGCGATCTCCGCGTAGCCGGGCCGCACGAACGCCGTCCCGCACGCCGAGCACGTCACGCACGCCTCGGGGCTGCCGACCATCTCGCACGTGGGGTCGACGAGCCCAGCGAGGCGCTCCGCTATGACCTCCCCCGGCATCGCTCCGGCCGCGCGCCCGAGCGACTGCATCGCGTTCACCAGGCCCGGGGCCTCGCCGGGCTGGGTCGGCCTCCAATCGCGCAGCCTCTCGGCCGCCTCGCGCCTCTCGTCACTTGTCGGACTCATCGTCGGCCTCCCTCCCGGCTCGCCTGTTCCAGGCGGCCACCGACATTGACACGCTGCGCTCGGCCCCGTAGAACACGTGCGAGGAGCACGGGCACGTCACGCCGATCATGAACGAGCCGCGCTCGACCCGCGCCTCGCCCCCGCACAGCGGGCACGGGAGCAGCTCCATTCCGGGCGGCAGCCTGAGCACGCGCGCCACCTACATCACCCCCGTCGAGCCGTAGCCGTCCTCGCCGCGCTCGCTCGGCGGCAGCTCGCCCACGGGCTCGAACCGCGCCCGAACGAACGGGACGATCACCAGCTGGCACACGCGGGAGCCCGGCAGCACCGTGAACGGCTCCGCGCCGAGGTTCAGCAGCTTCGCCATGATCTCCCCGCGATAGCCCGAGTCGATGACGCCGGTGCCGTTGGCCAGGCATATGCCGTGGTTGCAGCCCAGGCCGCTGCGAGGGAACTGGAGCCCCACGTAGCCGTCGGGTATCGCCACGCGCACGCCCGTCCCCACCCAGGCGCTCCCGCCCGGCTCGATGGTCAGCGGGCGCGGTATGTCGGCCCTCATGTCGGCCCCCGCGTCGCCCTCGTGGGCGTACTTCGGCACGGCCCCGGAGCGGGCCAGCGTCGGCACGCCGAGACCCTCCGAGAAGACGGGCGCGCACTCGGGGACAATCTCGACCCCAAGCCTGGCGACGGTCTCCCTCTCGCTTCGCTTCATCGTCCATCCCTTCATCTTCACCCGTTGAATTCTCTGAATTCACCCGCACGCCCCAGAGGCGCGAGGTGTCACGCCTCGGGAGCGTCATCGCCGCCCGCCTCCTGGCACAGCCCCTGCCACGTGGCCTCGAACGAGGACATGGCCGTCCCCATGAGGCTGGACAGGCCGCGCCTCTGGAGGCTCCCGACGAGCAGCCCGTGGGCCACCTCGAGAGCGACTGCCACGGCGACCATGTCGCGGGCGGTCACGCCGGGGTACTGCTCGCGCATGGCCTCGGCGACGGCGTCACCTGCCGCCTGGCCCCCGATCCCGAGCATGCCCTGCGCGCCGGACGCGAGGGCAATCGACGCCCAGCGCAGCTCGTCCACCGTCCTCGAGCTAACCAACCTAGGCATCACGACCACCGAGCCTCTCTCCCAGCACGCTGCACGCCGCGCGGGCCGTCGCCTCGTCCGGCGAGAGGGCGCCGCCGGCGCGGGAGAACTCCGGGCATCCCGGGTGGTAGTCGGACCTGGCGTGGGACGACGCCCACGCGATCGCAGGCACCACGGGCGCCTCGATCCCTAGCTCGCGCGTCGCCTCCCGCACGCAGACGCCGACCGCGTCGCCGAACCTGTCCTCGCTGACGGGCAGGAACATCGAGCAGCCGCCGCACCTATCGCGCCTCATCGGCGTCGCCCCCGTCCGTCCGCGCCATGTAGACCGCCTTCCCGCGCTGGACCACCCTCACGCGCAGGCCCAGCCTGGCCGCCGCCTTCGCCGCGGCGCACCGGGCGTCTACCGCGGCCCGCCTGTTCTCGAGCCTCAGCACGGCGCACCGCATCCCGCTCCCGAGGAAGTCCCGCAGGACGCCCTCCCAGCTCGTCCTCCCAGTCGCCCCCCCCTGGGACCGAGTCGCACTCCTCGAACTGGCCGAACTCGATTGCCATCCTCATCACCCAATCCCATCCCGGCGGGACACGCGCCCGTCGGGTCCGTCGAACCTGATCACGTCGCAGCAGCCGTAGACGCGCGAGACGCACGCCTTGGCCGTCTCGACGCCCGACTGCGCGGCCAGCTCGCCCCACTCGGCGAGCGTGTGCTGCGAGGTGTACACCGTGGGCCTGCGCCCGGCCCAGCGCCCGTCTACGACGCGGAACACCTGCGAGATGCCCCACGCAGAGAGCCTCGCCTTGCCCATGTCGTCGAGCACGAGCAGGTCGGCCGAGACGTACCTGCCGAGGACCTCCTCGGCGTCGACGTCGCGCCTGTCGAAGGCGGACTTCACGGCGCCAAGCATCGAGTCCTCCGTGGCGAACAGCGCCGTGGTGCCCGGCCTGTCCGAGAGCCACGCCCTCAGCCACGCGCAGGCCGTCCTCGTCTTGGAGCGGCCCACGTCGCCGCACAGCCACGCCCCACGGGGCGGGTCGGCCGACATCGCGGCGAGCCTCGAGCGGTCGGGCGGCACGTCGCGGAACTCCTCGGGCACGCCGGCGGCCGCGGTGGCCCTCGCCAGGGCGCTCGCGGAGGCGTCCAGCCCCTCGCGGGTGAGCCCGGCCAGGTCGAGCAGCCCCTGCGGCACCGTGTCGCCCTCGCCGGCCTCGATGCGGGCCATGACGAGCTCGCGGGCCGTTCCGTGCGTCGGCGCCGGGGCCATGGGCGGCCTCTCGGCGTCGGGGTCCACGGGAAGGCCGTAGCGGCGGCTTATCTCGGCCAGGGCCTCGGAGACGCGGCTAGCCATTGGCGACCACCTCCCCCACGGCCGAGTAGGCCGAGAAGTCGCACGCCGGGGACGCCGCCGCGCCGGCGCCGCGGCCCCGCGTCCGGCCCTCCTCGCAGCGACTCAGCCACGCGCTGGCCTTTGCCTGCCAGCGGCTGATGGGCACGCCGGCGCCGGTGACCCAGCCCTGGGCCTCGAAGTGGTCCCAGAACTTCGCCGCCTCGGCGAGCAGCGCCGTCCGGCCCATGCCGCGGCCGTTGGCCTCGAACCACGCGGCCACCTCGTCGGGGTCGGGTCGGCACGGCGGCGCCACGGCCTCGGCCAGCGGGGACCCGACGTTGGTGCGCACGCCCGCCCGGGCGCGCCCGCGCTCTCTCTTTATCTCTATATCTCCCTCTCCCTCTGTAGCGTGGGTTCCAGCGTGGGTGCCAGCCTGCCCCCCTCGCTGGGTGCCAGCCTG
>ERZ1034969.233-NODE-233-length-39737-cov-98.516053_pt1 | contig 39737 bp, 37 predicted proteins | sample MGYA00520624_ERZ1034969 | MGnify/ENA primary metagenome ERZ1034969 (study PRJEB33766, sample SAMN09781776) | gut metagenome | biome: gut microbiome | host: Homo sapiens | place: Madagascar | study: EMG produced TPA metagenomics assembly of the PRJNA485056 data...
AGCACTTAATGTGCTTTCCGTCTTGCGCAGGACTGTAGAGCAGCAAACTTAACCCGCCCCGGCCCCCGATGGCCCCAGACCGGCGGGATAGACCAGTTCAGATGGGGCTTTAATGCATGGGTGGCCTGTATTGGTTCAAATGGGTATCATACTGTGGTTATTGCATCGACTCTGTGATGCATGTTTGTACGTTCCCGACGGTCGGTTTGCCAGAAGCGCCCCGTCGGTTGTTCCAGACCCGTTTCGAAGAAAGGAAACAACACTCACCTATGGCAGCTAAAAAATCATCTCCCTTGAAGATCATCCCGCTCGGCGGCCTTGATGGCATCGGCAAGAATATGACGGTCTTCGAGTGCGGCGACGACATGGTGCTCGTCGACGCTGGCCTCATGTTCCCCGATGACTCGCAGCCCGGTATCGACCTGGTGCTCCCGGATTACACCTACGTTCTGGAGAACGAGGAAAAGCTCCGCGGCATCATCGTCACTCACGGCCACGAGGACCACACCGGTTCGCTTCCGTATCTGCTGCAGGACCTCAACAACAAGGTGCCCATCTTCTCGAGCAAGCTGACGCTCGGCTTCATCGAGGGCAAGCTCTCCGAGTTCCGTATCCGTGCGCCTAAGTTCCGCGAGGTCAAGGGCGGCAGCCACGTCAACCTCGGCGGCATTTCGCTCGACTTCTTCTCGATGACTCACTCCATCCCGGGCGCTCTGGGCGTGTTCATCCGCACCAACCAGGGCACCGTTATGCACACCGGCGACTTTAAGCTCGACCAGACGCCCATCGATGGCGTCACGCCCGACTATGCCGCTATCAGCCGCTTTGCCAAGCAGGGCATCGACCTGCTGCTGTCCGACTCCACCAACGCCACGGTCCCCGGCTTTACCAAGTCCGAGGCCGAGGTTGGCCCCAATCTGTTGCATGCCATCAAGAATGCTCCGGGTCGTGTGTTCGTCGCGTCGTTCTCGAGCCACATCCATCGTCTGCAGCAGATCTGCGACGCCGCCCGCAAGTGCGGCCGCAAGGTCGTCGTGACCGGTCGTTCCATGCTCACCAACACCCGCGTGGCGCGCGAACTGGGCTATCTCAACATCGATGATGCCGATATCATCGATGCCTTCGACATTGACAACCTGCCCGACGACAAGATCGTCGTCATGTGCACCGGTTCGCAGGGCGAGCCTCTGTCGGCCCTTTCGCGCATGGCCAACGGCGAGCACAAGACGCTCTCCATCCACGAGGGCGATACCGTCATCCTCTCGGCAACGCCGGTCCCCGGTAACGAGAAGGCCGTTCAGCAGGTCGTTAACAGCCTCGCCAAGCTTGGCTGCGACGTGTGGGATAAGAACCGCGCCCTCGTTCACGTCTCGGGTCACGGCAGCCAGGAGGAGCTCAAGCTCCTGATGGCCATGGCCAAGCCTACGTACTTTATGCCGGTCCACGGCGAGGCCGTACATCTGCGCGCCCATGCTCAACTTGCACGCAAGATGGGCCTTAAAGACGACCATATCTTTATCCTCGACAACGGCGATACGCTCGAGATGCGTGGCGGTATCGTCAAGCGCGGTACGCCCGTCGAGTCCGGCGTCGTCTACGTCGACGGACTGCGCATTGGCGACACCGACCCCATCGTTCTACGCGATCGCCAGAAGCTTGCCAACGACGGTATGGTCACGGCTGTCGCTATCGTTTCGCTCAAGCACAAGAAGATCGAGGCCATCGAGTTCTCGGGCCGCGGCGTCTCCTTTGCCATCGACGACCAGTTCTCCGAGGATGCTTCCGCGTCCATCATGAAGACGATCGAGAAGGGCAAGTTCAGCTTTACGAGCAGCGGTTCCGATGCCATTCGCAAGGCCGTGCGCGACTCGCTCTCCAACTTTATCTGGAGCCGTACGCGCACCCGTCCGATGATCATCCCGGTCGTCATGGAGGTTTAGTTTGGCGCGCGGATCTGCACAAAACGCCAAAGGCAATAAAGCCAACAACCAACCGGCATCTGCTAAGGGTGCCGGTTCCCATCTTCGTGCCAATAAGGGCCACGAGGCCGAGTTCGACGATTTTGAGCCCCTGGTCGAGCCTTCGGCCAACCGCGATATCGCCGGCGTGGTCATTGCCGTTTTGGCGATTGCGTCTTTCATTGCCGTGATTTCGCCGGCGACTGCACCCGTTACGGCTGCGGTTGCCGGTTTCTACCACCTGGGCTTTGGCCTGGGTGCCTACGTGCTGCCGATCGTCATTTTGCTGTTTGCCGCCACGCTCTTTTTAGGCGAGGACTCGCCGCTCAACGTGCGCTCTGTTGCGGGCGGCGCCGTGGTCTTTATCGCCGTCGTCTCCATTCTTTCGCTGATGGTGCCGGGTACGAGCGACTCGTGCGACCTTATGTTCACGCCGCAAAACCTGTCCGCCTCGGGTGGCTATATCGGTGCGTTTATTGCGAGCGCGCTGCAGAAGGCCCTGGGTAAGCCTATCGCGATGGTGGTCCTGTTGGGTCTGGCCGTCGTCGGCTTCGTCATCATCGGCTTTTCGGTGGGCGGCGTTTTGCGCTCTGCCCGCGACCGTGCGGCCGATTTTGCCGAGCGCCGTCGTGCCGACGTCAACGCGAGTCCGTGGGGTGACGACGAAGCCCTGTCGGTGCCCGGCGTTGCTCGGCCGCACCTGAGCATTCTTCGTCAAAAGGGATCCGATGCTGCCGTGACCACGGTCATGGGCAACGATGCCGACCCGGTTCTGGACGATGACGACGAAGACGAGGATCCGTTTGTCGACGTGTCCGATGCCGTGGAGGCCGAGCGTGCTAAGACCACGCTGCTGCCGCGCCGTCATGCCAAGAAAGGTAAGACGGCTCCCAAGCTCAATACGAGTGAGCCCGACCCGTCTTGGTCCGAGAGCGAGATTGAGCTTACCGAGGGTAATGACGAGGACGACGAGTCTCCGCTCGAGACTGCTAAAACCACCTTGCTGCCGCGACGTCAGGCAAAGCGCGGTCAGGTGACCGGCCAGCTCTCGATGGAGGACGATCCGGACAAGATCGACGAATCCGAGCCTCCGTTTGCCGTGAATCCCGTCTCGGCCGCCCCTCAAATTCCTGAGTTTCTCAAGCATCCCAAGGTTGCCGATGCGGCTGTCGCGGGCGCTGCCGAGGCGTCTACTTCTAGCGATGGGGGAGCGGGCATTGCCCCTGCGGATAACGAGGGCGAAGAAGAGGACGGCCTTAAGCTTCCGCCGCTCGAAATCCTGCATGCAAACCCTCAGTCCGCTTCTGCCGCGTCTTCGGACAAGGAACTGGAACAAACCGCCGAGTCGCTGCAGTCTACGCTGCTTGAGTTTGGCCGTAGCGCTCGCGTCGTCGGTTGGATTGCCGGCCCCACGGTGACGACCTTTAAGCTGCAACCCGGCGAGGGCGAGCGCGTGAGCAAGATTTCGAGCCTTGAGGACGACATCGCGCTGTCGCTTGCTGCTCAGTCCGTGCGTATTTTTGCGCCGATTCCCGGCACCTCGCTCGTGGGTATCGAGATTCCCAATCGCAAGCGTCAGAACGTCAACTTGGGCGACGTGCTGCCCTATGTTAAGGGCGGTCCGCTTGAGCTTGCCATCGGCCGCGATGCAGAGGGAACGCCGGTCGTCGCCGACCTCGCCAAGATGCCCCACCTGCTTATCGCCGGTACCACGGGTTCCGGTAAGTCGGTCATGATCAACTCCATCATCACAACCCTGCTCATGCGCGCCCTTCCCGAGGACGTTCGCTTGATCATGGTCGACCCCAAGCGCGTCGAGCTCGCAGGCTATAACGGCCTACCGCATCTCTATGTACCCGTGGTGACCGAGCCCAAGCAGGCCGCGAGTGCCTTGCAGTGGGCGGTGTCCGAGATGGAGCGCCGCCTGAAGGTCTTCGAGCGCCTTAACGTGCGCAAGATCTCGACCTATAACGAAAAGCAGGCCGCCGGCGAGTTTGAGCATTACGATAACCCGCCGCAAAAGATGCCCTACCTGGTCATCATCATCGACGAGCTTTCGGACCTGATGATGGTTGCCGGCAAGGACGTCGAGGCGTCGATTGTGCGTATCGCCCAGTTGGGCCGTGCCGCCGGTATCCACCTTATCGTGGCGACTCAGCGTCCGAGCTCCAACGTGGTGACGGGTCTCATCAAGGCAAACATTACCAATCGTATCGCCTTTAACGTCGCAACGGGCATCGACTCCCGCGTCATCATCGACCAGATGGGTGCCGAAAAGCTCACCGGCTTGGGTGACATGCTGTTCTCTAAGGTCGACTGGGGCAAGCCCCGCCGTATCCAGGGCTGTTTTGTTTCGGATGACGAGATCAACGAGATTGTCGAGTTCGTCAAGTCGCAAAGCGAGCCCGACTACCATGAGGAGATTCTGTCGGCCGTGGCACCTGCCTCCATGTCCATGGCAGGTGGCGGCGGCATCGTGCGCACCGGCGTTGCCGAGCCCCAGGACGACGATCCGCTCATTTGGGAAGCCGCCCATATTGTGGTGGAATCGCAGCTTGGCTCCACATCTGGCCTGCAACGTCGTCTGAAGGTTGGCTATGCGCGTGCCGGGCGTATTATGGACATGCTGGAAGAAAAGGGTGTCGTCGGCCCGCCCGACGGTTCCAAGCCGCGCGAGGTCCTGTTGGACGAGGAGGGGCTTGCCGCGCTGGAATCTGTCGACGCCGAGATGGCACGTGAAGATCGTGAGTTTGGAGGATTCTGATGGCTGCACGCTTTGGTGACATGCTGCTCGAGCAGCGTCGCCGAATGGGCCTTTCCATTCAGCAGGTCGCCAACACCATCAAAATCAGGCCGCAGATCATCGAGTTTTTCGAGACCGGTAACTTTGCTTCGATGCCGCCGCGCGGCTATGCGCAGGGCATGATTTCGAGCTATGCTCGCTTTTTGGGCCTCAATCCACGCGAGGTCGTCAATGCCTACTTTGACGAGCTGATGGCATACGAGCGCGAGACGTCGCAGCAGGGCGGTCGTTTTCAGGACGCCGCCGGCTATGTCAATTCGCGTTCCTCGGTGGATAATGGGCGCTTCTTGATGGTTCAGGGCGGTCGCTCAACGCGTTATGGTCAGCGTCCGCAGCAGGCTGGCTATATTACCGAGACGGGTTCCAGTGAGGAAATCCGTTCTCAGCGCGATCGTTTCCGCAGTACGCCTATGCCTGACGATCGTGCACTTCCCGCTGCCCGCGGCGTGGCGCGTGACCCTCGTGCTGGCTACGGAGATGGCGGCTATTCCGATCGTGGCTACCGTGGTGTCTCTGCCGGTCGTGCTCGCGGCGGCTATGCGGACGCCGATACCACGCAGGTGACGCCGCGTCTCCGCTCTCAACCACAGCCGTATGGCCAGCGCTCTTCGGCTCCGCGTTCGGGCCAACGTGGCTATCAAGGCCGCGGTGAACTTGCGCCCCGCTCGGGTCAGCGCAGCCTTCAGGGCCAGGGCGGCTATCGCAACCGTTCCGATAGCAATCGTGGTCGTATGCCTCAGGGAGGCGGCTGCAGCAGTTCCGGTCGTGGACGTGGCGGATCCCGTACTCCTCAAAACAATGGGCTCGATCCGCGTATCGTCTACGCCGGTATCGGCGCCGTGGCGCTGCTGCTGATTGTGCTCATCGTGGTGCTCCTGCGTGGCTGCGGCTCCTCGGCGCCCGAGTCGACGCCCGTGACGCCTGCGGCAACCAAGACAACGACTAAGAAGTCTTCCAAGAAGACCGAGACCGTCGATGAGACGACGGACGTGTCGACCGATTCGGACGCCGCCAAGACGACGGCCAAGAAGGAAGAGAACGAGGTCACAAAGGTCAAGATCTCCGTTGCCAAGGGTAAGACCGCTTGGATTGAGGTCAAGGTCGACGGCAAGTCGGTCTATGGCGCCCAGGCGACCGGTCCCTTTGAGCAGGAGTACACGCCCGAGTCCTCAATCGAGATCACCACATCCAAGCCTTCCGACGTCACCGTTACCAAGAACGGCGAAAAGGTCCGTTACGACACCAAGACGTCGGGCGTGGCGCGCGTGACCATCACCGTTCCCAAGAAGGAGACGACTGACTCCAAGAATGGTGAAAGTACTGATGGTGCCGATTCCACCGATGGTACCGACAGCGCTGACGGCACCAATGCCCAGTCCAATGACGGCACTGATACCGCCGCCGATGGTCAGACGACTAACGATTCTACCGACTATTCGTACGACAGCTACTAAGCCGCTCGTAAGCGAAAGGAAACATCATGGCTAAAGATTCCAGCTTCGACGTTGTGTCCGAGGTTAATATGCAGGAGGTCGACAACGCCTTCCAGCAGACCACACGCGAGATTTCCCAGCGCTATGACCTGAAGGATTCCGGTGCCACGATCGAGCTCTCGAAGGGCGACAAGCTCTTTACGATCAACGCCCCGGCCGACTTTGTCTCCAAGCAAATCATCGACGTGCTGAGCTCTAAGCTCATCAAGCGCGGCATCGATCTTAAGGCCGTGTCCTGGGATGCGCCTCAGGCTGCCTCCGGCGGCACTGTGCGCGTGCTCGGCCACATCGTCGAGGGTATCGACCAGGCGACCGCCAAGAAGATCAATAAGGACATTAAGGATCAAAAGCTTAAGGTCAAGGTGACGATTGAGGCTGATAAGCTGCGCGTTTCCTCTGCTTCGAAGGATGCCCTGCAGACCGTGATCCAGTTCCTGCGCGATCAGGACTACGGCCAGCCGCTGCAGTTTACCAACTACCGCTAATTCATTCGAAAGGACCGCTCTCCAACATGGATACACCGTTGGGCTCCGTGCTCTACATCACCCTCGGGTGCGCTAAGAACGAGGTCGACACCGACCGCATGCGTTCTCTTTTGACCGCCGCAGGCTACGAGGAGGCTTTCGACCCGCAGGATGCCGATATCGCCATCGTCAATACATGCTCGTTCCTCGCCTCCGCAACGTCCGAGAGCATCGAGACCACGCTCGAGCTCGCTAACGAGGTTCAGGACGGCGTTCGTTCTTGCCCCATCGTCATGTGCGGCTGTGTGCCGTCGCGCTATGGCGACGACCTGCCCGATGAGCTGCCCGAGGTCGCTGCCTTTGTGAAGGCCGACGAGGAGGATGGCATCGTGGCGGTCATCGATGGCGTGCTGGGCGTCGAGCGCGAGATTGCCGCCTATATTCCGCAGGTCAAGCGCACCGTCGAGGGCGCTGTCGCCTACGTCAAGATTTCCGATGGCTGCAACCGCTTCTGTAGCTTCTGCATGATCCCGTATATCCGCGGTCGTTATCATTCGCGCAATGCCGAGAGCATTATTTCCGAGGTGCGCGACTTGGTTGCCGGTGGCGTGCGAGAGATCGTGCTGATCGGCCAGGACACGGGCATCTGGGGCACCGACTTTGCGGATGGTGACGTCGCCGAGGGCTCGCCGCGCAATCTGGCGCAGCTGCTGCGCGCCGTAGCCGAGGCCGTGCGTCCGCAGAACGTCTGGGTCCGTGTTCTCTACCTGCAGCCCGAGGGCATGGCCGACGAGCTTATCGAGACGATTTGCGATACCCCCGAGGTGCTACCCTATATCGATATCCCCGTGCAGCACTGCGACGCACGCATCCTTAAGGCCATGCGTCGCTCCGGTTCGCGCCAGGAGCTCGAGGACCTGTTCCGCGATCTGCGTGAGCGCATCCCCGGCATCGTGATTCGTTCCACGGCCATGGTCGGCTTCCCGACCGAGACCGACGACGAGTTCCGCGACCTTATCGACTTTATGGACACCGTCGGCTTTGACTACACGAGCGTCTTTGCCTACTCGCAGGAGGAGGGCAGCCTGGCCGCCAAGATGGAGGGCCAGGTCGACGAAGAGGTCAAGCTCGAGCGCGCCCAGGAGGCCATGGACCTGGCCGAGTCGCTCGGTTTTGCTGCAACTGCCGCACATGTGGGCGAGCGCGCCCAGGTGATTGTCGACGGTATCGAAGAGACCGAGGACGGCGCCGAGCTGATCGGACATGCCTGGTTCCAGGCGCCTGATTCCGATGGCGCGGTGCATCTTGATGCCAGCGAGGCATCTGTGGGCGATATTCTGACGGTCGAGTTTACCGATAGCTTCTGCTATGAGCTTATCGGTCATGTTGTGGAGTAGGAGAGCGTCGTGGCTAACGAGAGCAATAAGGAACTGACGAGTGTCTGGACGCCCGCCAACATCGTGACGTGCGTGCGCATCGTCTTTATCCCGGTGTTCATGATCGTGTCGGCGCTTTCTCATACGAGCGTTGCCGGTACGGATTGGAGCACCTTCGACGGCCCGCTCGCCGCCGCCGCCTTTATTCTGTACGTCATCCTGTCGTGCACAGATAAGGTTGATGGCTACCTGGCTCGTTCGCGCAACGAGATTACCGACTTCGGTAAATTCTTGGACCCCATCGCCGATAAGTTGCTCGTGTTCTCGGCTTTGCTGCTGTTCTTGGATTTTGGCGCCGTGACTGTGTGGTCCGTATTCATCATCCTGTTCCGCGAGCTGCTGGTGAGCGCCCTGCGCATGGTCGCGAGCGCTGCCGGCGTGGTCGTCGCTGCCGATAAGCTCGGCAAGTATAAGACGGCGACCACGATGGTCTCCATCTGCGGTTACCTGTGCGTCTTTGCGATGGCCGGCCTGCAGCTGGGCCCGGTGTCGCTGACCCTTGGTATCTATGGCGTTTCGCGCTTCCTGTACACCGTTGCCGTTATCCTGACTGTCATCTCGGGTGCCCAGTACTTCTGGAACTGCCGCAAGATCGTCTTTTCGGTCTAGGTCCTGGTAGGTATGACGGAGTCTTTTGGGCAGATCGCCGCGCGCAACGAGGAGCTTGCGCGCGATATTGTCGAGCGTGCGAGCGCTCGCGGCGTGACGGTTTCGACGGCCGAATCCTTGACGGCCGGCATGATCGCCTCGACGGTTGCCGATATCCCGGGCGCTTCTGCGGTGCTTCGCGGCGGTGCGGTGACCTATTGCGATGAGATTAAGCATCGCGTGCTGGGCGTTGAGCAAGAGACGCTCGACCGCTATACCGCGGTGTCGTATCAGACGGCGCGCGAGATGGCGGCGGGTTCGCTGGAGCTGTACCAGAGCGATATTGCAGTGAGCGCAACGGGTTATGCCGGCCCCGGCGGCGGCACTGAGGACGATCCGGCTGGCACTTTCTATATTGGCTGGGCGTATCGCGCGGCTGATGGGGAGGTGCCGGTCGTGGACTCTGTGCGCTGCCACTATGAGGGCGACCGTTCGTGTGTTCGTGCCCATGCGGTCGCGGAGGCATTGGGACGCATTGCCCTTGTGCTCAACTCTATGGAATAGACGTGTTTTAAGGGGCCTTAGGGCCCCTTAATTGTGGAGATAGGGACCCCTGACGAATTTAGCGTTTGCGCTGGTTATAGGTTTATTTTCGCCTTCCTTGCTTATATTTGGCCCTATGTGCTCAAGCATTTGGTCAGTGTTTGGTCGGCGTTTGGTTGGGTTTTGGAAAGACTGCCTGCATATGATTGGCCTGAACGGTTGACCACGAACAGCCGTTCGTTTATTATCGATACAGGTTGTTAAGAGGAGGGCTATTCATGGCCAAGAATTCAGGTCCCGTACGTACCGTTCATGCACCCACGACGGGTAAAGAGCGCGAAGAGATGATCGCCACCACCAAGGTCGAGATCGAGAAGAAGTTCGGTCAAGGCTCCATCATGAGGTATGGTGACGGCGGCCCCGAGCTTGAGGTTGAGGCCATCCCCACGGGCGCTCTGGCACTCGATGCCGCTCTGGGTATCGGCGGTGTGCCGCGCGGCCGTATCGTCGAGATTTACGGTCCTGAGTCCTCCGGTAAGACGACGCTTTCGCTCGAGATCCTGGCCGAGGCCCAGGCAATGGGTGGCGTGGTGGCATTTATCGATGCCGAGCACGCGCTCGATCCCACGTATGCCGCGCGCATTGGAGTGGATATCGACGAGGTACTGATTTCCCAGCCTGATACGGGTGAGCAGGCGCTCGAGATTGTTGACATGCTCGTGCGTTCCGGCGCCATCGATGCCATCGTCGTCGACTCCGTCGCCGCGTTGACCCCGCGTGCCGAGATTGAGGGAGAGATCGGCGATACCACGGTCGGTTTGCAAGCTCGCCTGATGAGTCAGGCGCTCCGCAAGCTCGCCGGCTCGCTGTCCAAGTCCAACACGACATGCATCTTCATTAACCAACTGCGTGAGAAGATCGGCGTCATGTTCGGCAACCCCGAAACCACGACGGGCGGCCGCGCCCTTAAGTTCTTCTCTTCGGTGCGTATCGACATTCGCCGCATCGACAGCATTAAGCTTAAGGACGAGGTTATCGGTAACCGCGTGCGCGCCAAGGTCGTTAAGAACAAGGTGGCAGCTCCGTTCCGTTCTGCTGAGTTTGACATCATGTATGGTACGGGCATCTCTAAGGAGGGCTCGATCTTGGACATGGCTGTCGAGTGCGGCATCTGCAAGAAGATGGGCTCCTGGTTTGCCTATGGCGAGGACAAGCTCGGTAACGGTCGCGAGGCCGCCAAGGCGTTCCTGCGCGAACACCCCGATTGCGCCGACGAGATTGAACATAAGGTCCGCCTTGCCTGCGGGCTTGAGTTTGATGACGATGCTCCGTCCGAGGTCGAGCTGACCGATCAGCCTGCGCCTGAGGAGTTTGACGAACTTTACGCCATCGATGGTTCCGCCATGCTCGATGACGACGACGAGTAGCGGTTACGCTCATGTCGTATACGGTGACCGAGGCCACGGTCGTCTTTCCCGATAAGAAGGCGGCCTCCTCGTTCTCGAGCGGGTATGCGTCCAAAAAGCCTTGCGCACATATCGATTGTGAGCTTGAGGGCGGTTTTGAGCGGTCCATTTGGATTCCCGTGCGGGTCGCGCGCCTGTATGTCAAAAACCGCCCCGATCTTCCCTGTGATTGGGATAACTTTCGTGATGCGGTGCAGCTCATCGAGCGTAAATGTGCGCTTACCATGGTGACCGAGATGTTATCGCGCCGCGACCATGCGACGGGTGAGGTCCGTGACAAGCTGGCTCGCTACGGTTTTCACCAGTCCGCGATCGATTTCGCCGTCGAGCGCGCCACCGAGTATCGCTTTTTAGACGAGAACCGCTTTTGCTCGTACTTTATCGAGGAACGCAAGCGGCGCGGTTGGGGACAGCGTAAAATCGAGACCGAGCTCAAGCGCCGTCATGTCGTGCTCGGTGACATTCCCGGTTATCCCGAGGATTATTTTGCCATCGAAGACGATTTGGCGCGTGCGTCAGCCCTGCTCGCCAAGCGGCGTGTTCCAGAGACGCGCGGATTCGAAAAACTGGTTCGGTTTTTGATGGGCAAGGGCTTCTCGTATCACATCGCCGCCGATGCCGTTAAGGCACGTCTCGATGCCGAACGTAAGGAATGTGCGGTTTAGGCGTATGCGTTTTGCGGCCCTGCCGTTCACCGCGTTTTAGCCGCCGTGCTGGGGCCATTTATTTGACAGTTGTTGTGGTTCAACGTACGATAAACACTGTCATTTGCTTTGTGATATGTGCTCATCTGTGATGAGTTTGTTTATATGTCTATCTGTATCCGACCCGCATAAGCTGCGCCCATATTACTCAAATGTCGCGAGCCGTTCGTAAGGACGGTTCGCTTTGTTGTGTAACGAATCCATAAAAAGGAGTGAGCATGCCTATCATCGCAGCGCTCGTTGGCATCGTTTTGGGTGCCATCGCCGCCATTGCCTACATGCGCACCGCCAAGCAGGGTAGTCTTCACGAGGCCGACGAAAAGATTCAGTCGGCACACGCACAGGCTGAGTCCCTGATCGGTGATGCTAAGCGTCAGGCCGAGACCCTCAAAAAAGAGGCTCTGCTCGAGGCTAAAGAGGAGATCATCAAGAACAAGCAGGCCGCCGAGGCCGAGGACAAGCAGCGTAAGAACGAGATTCGTACGCTCGAGAACCGCGTGATGCAGCGCGAGGAATCCCTCGATCGCCGCAACGACGCTCTCGACAAGCGCGAGCATCAGCTGTCCAGCCAGGCCGGTCAGGTCGAGAAGCGCTCCCGTGAGCTCGAGGAGCTCTGCGCAAAGCAGACCTCCGAGCTCGAGCGTATCGCCGACCTTACCCGCGAGGACGCCCACAAGGAGCTCCTCGATAAGGTTCGCGGCGAGGTTACCCACGAGGCCGCCACGATCATTCGCGAGTCCGAGCAGCAGGTTCGCGCCGAGTGCCACAAGACCGCCCAGGAGATTCTGTCTCTGGCGATTCAGCGCTGCGCTGCCGACCACACTGCCGAGGTCACCGTTACCTCCGTGCACATTCCCTCTGATGACCTCAAGGGCCGTATCATCGGTCGCGAGGGTCGCAACATCCGGACCTTCGAGCAGGTTTCCGGCGTCAACCTCGTGATCGACGACACACCCGAGACTGTCGTTCTTTCGAGCTTCGACCCGGTCCGTCGTGAGACCGCCCGTGTCGCCCTCGAGAACCTCATCGCCGACGGCCGCATTCACCCTGCCCGTATCGAGGAGATGTATCACAAGGCTGCCGACCTGGTTCAGCAGCGCGTGCGCGAGGCTGGCGAGCAGGCTGCCTTCGATACCGGCATCCACGACCTGCACCCCGAGATCGTCAAGACCCTTGGTGCCCTGCGCTACCGTACCTCGTTTGGTCAGAACGTGCTTCAGCACTCCCTCGAGGTCTCTGATCTGTGCGGCGTGATGGCTTCCGAGCTTGGCCTGGACGTTGTGACTGCCAAGCGCGCCGGCCTGCTGCACGACCTGGGCAAGGCAATCGACCATGACGTCGAGGGCCCGCATGCCGTCATCGGCGCCGAGCTGGCCCGCCGTTATGGCGAGAAGCCCGTTATCGTCCACGCTATCGAGGCTCACCATGCCGATGTCGACCCCAACACGGTGCTCGATGTCCTGGTGCAGGCCGCCGATGCTGTCTCTGCCTCTCGCCCCGGTGCCCGTCGCGAGTCTGCCGAGAACTACATCAAGCGTCTTGAGAAGCTCGAGGAGATCGCCAACTCTCATGACGGCGTCGAGCGTACCTATGCCATGCAGGCTGGTCGCGAGGTCCACGTCATGGTTCAGCCGGACAAGATCTCCGATGCCCAGTCCACGGTCCTGGCTCACGATATCGCCCATCAGATCGAGGAAGAGATGGAGTATCCCGGTCAGGTGCGCGTCGTCGTGATTCGCGAGAGCCGCGCTGTCGATATCGCTAAATAACATGAGCGACGCGAACGAGCTCATCTCATTTATCGCGTCGATGTCGGGGGAGGGCAACCTTCGCGTCGAGGAGAACCTTGGCGAGGGGTATGTCCGCCTCCGCGTTTCGGAGGCTGAGCGGCGCCAGGCAAAGCACGACATTCAGCATGTCGAGGATATCGTCATCGAAATGCTCCGTAATGCTCGCGATGCCGGCGCCGACAAGGTCTATCTCGCCACGTCCAAGGAAGACGGCGTCCGCACGCTTGTCTTTCTGGATAACGGTTCGGGCGTTCCGCAGGATATGCAAGAGCGAATCTTCGATGCCCGCGTTACCTCCAAGCTCGAGAGCATGAAGATGGACCGTTGGGGCGTTCACGGTCGTGGCATGGCATTGTTTTCGATCAAGCAGAACACCGACGAGGCCCGTGTGGTCACGTCCGGTGTCGATCTTGGTTCAGCCTTTAAGGTGAGCGTCGCGGCCGACCGCCTCAGTGAGCGTGCCGATCAGTCCAGCTGGCCCCAGGCCGTCAAGGATGAGGACGGACGTTATGTCTGTGCTCGCGGTCCGCATAATATTATTCGCGCTGCTTGTGAGTTTGCGCTCGAGGAGTTGCGTGGTTGCGATGTCTATCTTGGTTCTCCGTCTGAGATTGCCGCGACCCTTTATGCTCAGGCGTCAAGCCGGCTTGATACGTCTCGTCTCCTGTTCATTGATGACGAGAGCGAGCTTCCGGTTGTCGATCGTTTAGGCCTTGCTTCTGATGCCGAGGACTTTATCCGTATCTGTTCGGGTTTGGGTCTTGAGATGTCCGAGCGCACGGCCCATCGCATTTTGGCAGGGCAGATTAAGCCCGTTCGCGGTGTGACCGCGCGTCTGCTGCGCGAGCGCGATTCGTCCTCGCATGCGCCGGCTCCTGTTGATCTCGCGAAGGATCGTCGCGGGCTACGTATTGCCAAGGATGACATGGCACAGTTTTCGCGTGCTGTCGAGCGCGACTTTAATGACCTTGCTGCCCGGTACTATCTCAACCTTTGCGGTGACCCAAAGATTCGTGTTTCGCGTGATCGAATCACCGTGACCTTTGATCTTGGCAAAGAGGAATAGTGCCTTTACCGAGTCCACTCGGTACGATACAGTTATTGCAGTTAAAACGTACTTTTAAATGCAGGAGTTTCTTCATGGATTGCCTGAAGGTATCAAGCAAATCATCGCCCGCGTCCGTTGCCGGCGCCATCGCCGGCATGGTCAAGGATGGTGTACCCGTCAACATCCAGTGTGTCGGCGCCGGTGCTGTCAACCAGGCCATTAAGGCCGTTGCTATCGCGCGCGGTTTTTTGATTCCAACCGGTTTTGATATTTCCTGCGCACCCGTGTTCTCCGACATCCTCATTAACGGGGAGTCGCGCACGGCCATCCGCCTTTCTATCTACGTTCACCAGATTAATCGAGCTGCTATGGATAACGTCGTCATGGATGATGTTAAGCCTGTGGCATAGCTTCTGCTTGCCCCGTTTCGCTCCCCATCGTTAGGACTTATGCACATGGACCAGCGTTCCGTACGCGATATTCTTGCCGGTAAAACCTACTTTATCCGCACCTTTGGCTGCCAGATGAATCAGCACGACTCCGAGCGTGTGAGCGGTCTGCTTGATTCGTATGGCTGCCTCATGGCGCTCGATCCCGCGCATGCCGATATCGTTGTCTTCATGACGTGCTGCGTGCGCGAGGCCGCCGATACTCGCCTGTACGGTCAGTGCAATTCCTGCAAAAGCCTGCCGCCTTCGCCTTCGGGCAAGCGCGTGGTTGCCGTTGGCGGTTGCATCGCGCAGCGCGATGGCGAGGGCCTGCTCACCAACGTCGATAACGTCAATGTCATCTTTGGCACGCATTCCATTGCACATGTGGCCGAGCTCATTGCCGAGGCGTTCCTTGATGGTAAGCGTCATATCCGCACCAATGAGCATGAGGATACGGATGCCATGAGCATGCCGTGGCATCGCGAGACTCAGTATCACGCCTGGGTGCCCATCATGACGGGCTGCAATAATTTCTGCACCTATTGCATCGTGCCGTACGTGCGCGGTCGCGAAAAGAGCCGCCCCTTCGAGGAGATTGTCGACGAGGTGACCGGTTTGGTGCGCCAGGGCGTGCGTGAGATTACGCTGCTGGGCCAAAACGTTAACTCATATGGTCGCGATCTGTTTGGCAAGCCGCGTTTTGCCGATCTGCTGCGTGCCGTGGGCGATACGGGCGTGGAGCGCATCTTCTTTACGTCTTCGCATCCCAAGGACCTGTTGCCCGAGACCATCGACGCCATGGCCGAGACGCCTGCCGTTATGCCGCAGCTGCACTTGGCCGTCCAGTCAGGTTCGACGCGGATCCTCAAAGAGATGAATCGCCGTTATACACGCGAGGACTATCTGGGCCTGGTCGATCGCATTCGCAACCGCATGCCCGATATCGCGCTCTCGACCGACATTATCGTTGGCTTCCCGGGCGAGACTGAAGAAGACTTTGAGCAGACGCTCTCACTTGCCGAGACGGTCCGCTATGCTCAGGCCTATACCTTCATCTATTCCAAGCGCGCCGGTACCCCGGCCGCCGAGATTGACGATCCTACGCCGCATGAGGTTATTCTCGAGCGTTTTAACCGCCTGGTTAAGGTTATCGAGACCACGGCACACGAGTATAACCAGGGTGAGCTTCATACTGTGGTTCCCGCGCTCATTGAGGGAACGAGTAAAAAGAACGACGCGGTCCTGCTGGGCAAGAGTCCCAAGAATCAGACCGTGCATGCGCCTATCCCCGAGGGTTACAGCATCGATCAGCTTGTTGGTAAGATCGTTGATGTTGACGTTGACGTTGCCAAGACCTGGTATTTGTCCGGCTCCGTTGTGGGCGAGCCGCGCTAATGGTTTCTCCCGGGGCAGGTCTTTCCGCCGTTGCGATCGTCGGTCCGACGGCAGTTGGTAAGAGTGATGTTGCCGACCGTTTGGCAGCTCGTCTTTCGTCCGAAGTGCTGTCGTGCGATGCGATGCAAATCTATCGCGGCATGGACATCGGTACCGCAAAGATGGCGCCCGATGAGTGCACGGCGCCGCTGCGTCTCGTCGACATTGTAGAGCCGGGTGTGGCATATTCTGCTGCGCTTTATCAGGCCGACGCTCGCGCGCATGTTGAACGTCTCCTTGGTTCGGGTTGCCTGCCGGTTTTTTGCGGAGGTACGGGGCTCTATCTCAAGGCCGCCCTCGATGAGATGGACTTTCCCTCGGGTGAACTTGAGGACGATCGTCGTGCGGGCTATCAGGAGCTTGCCGAGCGTATTGGCGAGGAAGAACTGCATGCCTTGCTTGCCGAGCGCGATCCAGAATCGGCTGCTGTTATTCATCCCCATAACGTGCGCCGTGTGATTCGTGCGCTCGAGATGCATGATGATGGTATCTCCTATGCGCAGCAAAAGTCGCAGTTTAGTGTTCCGCACGAGCATTATCATGCCCTATGGTTTGGTCTGACGCGTAATCGCGAGGTGCTCTACGAGCGCATTAACCAGCGCGTTGATCTGATGTTTGAGCAGGGTCTTGTCGATGAGGTCCGCGGTCTTATGGGCCAGGGGCTGGGAGATGCCCTGACGTCGATGCAGGCAATTGGCTATAAAGAGATCATTGATGCTTTCAATGGCGTGATGAGCATGGATGAGGCTCGCGAACTCATTAAGATGCGTTCGCGTCGTTATGCCAAGCGTCAGCTTTCGTGGTTTAAGCGCGATGACCGTATCGTGTGGTTTGATATGGATGAATGTACGATCGATGAGGTCGTTGAGGATATCCTGCATCGTATTGAGGCTGCCTAATGCCCCGTTTCCCCCTTGTTCCCACGGCACCCGAGCCCGAGCGTGCCATTTTAGTTGGTGTTGAGTGGCGCGACAATGCATGGCCGCTCGATCGCTCGCTTGATGAGCTGGAGCGTCTTGCCCACACAGCTGGTGCCCGGTGCGTGGCACGCTTGTCGCAGCGTTTGGTTAAGCCGTATCCTAAATCGTTTATCGGTTCCGGTAAGGTTGAAGAGCTGTCCGGCCTGGTGCATCGCATGGATGCCGATGTCGTTATTTTTGACGACGACCTGACCCCCTCGCAGCAATCCTATTTGGAGAAAGCCGTGGGCGAGCCGGTAAAGATTATCGATCGTACTGCACTGATCCTGGATATCTTTGGCCTGCATGCTCAGACGCGTGAGGGACGCCTGCAGGTACAGCTGGCACAGCTTCAATATTTGTTGCCTCGCCTGCGTGGCATGTGGAGCCATCTCGCTAAGGAGCAGACGCGCGGCGGCATCGGCTCACGTTTTGGTCAGGGCGAAAGTCAGCTCGAGGTCGACCGTCGCCTCATTCGTAATAAGATCGCTGCGCTTCGTCGTGAGCTCAAGCAGGTTGAACAGCGTCGCGATGTTCAATCCAAGAGTCGCATTGAGTCCCCGGCGTTTCGCGTCGCGTTAGCCGGTTATACCAATGCCGGTAAATCGACGTTACTCAATCGTCTGACCGGCTCTACGGTACTTTCGCAGGACAAGCTGTTTGCTACGCTCGACCCGACGACGCGTTCGTATCGTCTGCCCGGCGGTCGCGGCATGACGATTACCGATACCGTCGGCTTTATTCAAAAGCTGCCCCATGGTCTGGTCGATGCCTTTAAATCGACGCTGTCCGAGGTTTTGGGTGCCGATCTAATTCTCAAAGTCGTAGATGCGTCTGACGAGGACTATGAGCGGCAGCTGGAGGCTGTCGACCGCGTGCTTGATGAGATCGGCGCCGGAGAGCGTTTAACGCTGACCGTATTCAATAAAATCGATCTTCTCGATAGCGTCGATCGATTGAGTTTCCGTCGTCGCTATCCGGAGGCCGTTCTGTTCTCGGCCCAAACGGGCGAGGGGCTCGACGATCTCGTCGACCGGATTGCTCGCGAGGCAGCTGCCACCGATGTGTTGCTCTCCGCTGATATCCCGTATCGTGAGGGCGCTCTCATCACGCTGGTGCATGAGCAGGGAACCCTTCTGCATGAGGAATATCTCGAGGACGGCGTTCGCATTGTGGCGAAACTGCCGGCTCGTATTGCACCGCGGCTCGAGCGCTATCGTACGGAATAAACGATTTCTAGCACGCCTAGAATGACTGGCTGATGGAGCAGGTAGAACGGTAAGGCATGCCGACCCAGGACTGCGAGCGCCGGGATAGGATTGGCGTATGCCCATGCTGGCGCTTCGAGACTTGATGCTTGTGCTGCCTGGGCAGCAAAAAAGCCGGTAAGGTACATAAAGACAAACGGTATGAGCGGATAGTAATCTCCCGAAACAAAACCCGGGCCTGGGAATCCAAGCCATGCCAGGTAGGGGAGTGGGTAGACCGCCTTTGGAATGCCCCAGGTTAGGGCAAAAAGAACAAGGCACGCTGCGATGCCCCATGAGCCCGGTAATTTTTGGAGTAACGGACGGGTGAACGCAACCACCGCGGTGCACACCGCCATGCAATAAATGATGCCAAAGTTCACTGAATCGTCGACCGATACGAGCGTTGTTGCGATCCAGACGACCAAAGCTGCGGCAGCGTACTTAGCCGCTCGTTTGGCATTGTTGCGTGAGAGCGTGCACATCCAACCCGCGATAAACAAAAATACCCAGCTGATGCTGGCGCGCCAGACGTCTTGAAAGACAGTCTGGGTAAACCAAGGCATATCCCAGCCGTACAGGTAGGCGAGATCATAGCAAGCGTGAAAACCTGCCATAGAAATCATCGTAAACCCGCGGACGGTATCAAAGATGGTTATGCGTTTTTGCATTACGAGAACCGGCGCATCAAGCCGACGACTTTGCCCAGGATAACGGGATTCGTTGCATAGATAGGTTCCATGGTGTCGTTCTCGGGCTGCAAGCGCACACGCCCCTGCTCCTTGTAGAACGTCTTGACGGTCGCCGAACCATCAATCATGGCCACGACAATTTCGCCGTTCATGGCACTTTTTTGTTCACGGACGATGATGTAATCGCCATTGAAGATGCCGACATTGATCATTGAGCTCCCATGCACCTCAAGGATAAAGGAACCCTGATCAGTGGCGATTTCGGTCGGGATAGTAAACGTGTCTTCGATATTCTGCTCTGCCAGAATGGGAATCCCAGCCGCGACGCGACCAACGAGCGGTAGCGAGACCGTTCCGCGAGGTGCGGTGGGCTCGTCAGATTTGGAAATTGAGACAGAGGAACCATCCTCGTTAAAGAGTTCCAGGGCGCGCGGTTTGGTGGCATCGCGCTTGAGTAGCCCGCGCGCCTCCAGGGCAGAGAGATGGGCGTGCACGGTGCTGGGGGAGGAAAGGCCCACGGCAGAAGCCATCTCGCGCACGCTGGGCGGATAACCCTTCTCCTGCTGATATTCCTTGATGAAGTCGTAAATTTGCTGCTGACGCTTGGTAATTTTGCGAGCCATCAGGGCATCCTCTCTACCCATGTCAAACAAATGTTCGAATTTTGCTTGACAGGAACAACTGTTCGAAGATAATAATAACCGAACATTCGTTCTCGCGCTAGACATTTTTGTCCGCGCGGCTTGATAAAACTGTTCTCAGCAAAACACGCGAGAGGAGAACATGATGAACGCAACGAATATGGTCCAGGGAAACCTCGCCCTTAAGCTCGAGACGCCTGCAGAACCCACTTTTACGGTTGTTCAGGGTGGCCGCTCCGGCATTCAGTCTTTGACCGTAAAGCCTGCTCGCAATCAGCAGGCTGTAGTCGCGCCGGCCCGCGTTGCCCTCAAGGTTCCGACGATTGTCGCCGTTGCCGTTGCGCTTACGCTCTTCTTTGTCCTCGCTACGTCGGTCTTTAGCGTTCGTCACGCCGCGTATGCCGAGTCCGTTTCCAACATTACCTACGAGACTATTCGCGTTCAGCCTGGCGATTCTCTTTGGTCGCTTGCCGAGGAATATCCAATCGAAGGCCTTTCCACGCAAGAGACTTCCGACATGATCCGTAACGTCAATCATCTGGAGCATGGTTCGCTCGCCGCCGGTGCGCATCTTAAGGTTCCTGCTCGTTCGTAATCATTATCGCGCTGCGCATGGTACCCTTGTTATCGTTTAAGAGGAGGTACCATGCGCTGTCCCAAATGTGGCAAGGCACATACCCGCGTCGTTGATTCTCGTATGCAGGAGTCAAATAACACCATTAAGCGCCGTCGCGAATGTTGCTCGTGTAACTACCGCTTTACAACGTTCGAGCGATGCGAAGACCCAATCGAGGTCATTAAGTCAGACGGAACCAAGCAGCGGTTTGATCGCAATAAGCTGCTCGTCGGCTTGATGCGCGCCACCATCAAGCGCGATATTGACACTAAGAAGCTCAATGAGATTATCGACGACATCGAGGTCGAGTTGCGCTCTCGCACGCTGACGGCCGTCACGTCCCATGAGTTGGGTGACATGGTGCTCAAGCGCTTGGCCAAGATCGACAAGGTGGCGTACATCCGTTTTGCCTCGGTCTACCGCGATTTCAAAGACGTCGATGAGTTTCTGCAAGAGCTCGACAAGCTAAGGTGATTCCATGTCTAACATTACCGTCAACATAAAGCGTCTCGACCCCACCGTCGAGCTTCCCAAATACGCCCATCCCTCCGATGCCGGCTTGGATCTACGCTCCAACGAGGACTGCGTCCTGAAGCCCTTCGAACGCCGTCTGGTCTCTACTGGGCTGGCCATCGCCCTGCCCGATGGCTACGCCGGCTTCGTCCAGCCCCGCAGCGGTCTGGCCATTAAGCAAGGCCTGTCCATAGTCAACACTCCTGGCCTCATCGACGCCCACTACCGAGGAGAGCTCAAAGTCATCCTCATCAACCTAGACCCCACGAACAACATCCAAATCAACAAAGGCGACCGCATTGCCCAACTTGTAATCCAAGAAGTCCCCACGGTCAATCTCATAGAAGTAGAAGAACTAGACGAAACCGACCGAGGCAAAGGAGGTTTCGGCTCCAGCGGCATCGCCTAGGGACGCTCTTATCCCTCCCGCCCGCCTCTCACACATATCATTCCATGCTCAAACATTCTCGCGTCGCTTCGCTCGCTGCGAAACTGCGCGTGGAACTATATGTGTGAGAGCCAGGCGGGCGGCTACTCGCTTGAAAAAATAATTACATTCTAGTAAGCCAATGCGACAAAGGAACAATCCCTTTGTTGCATTGGCTTACTGTATTTAGATTTTCGGTTTCGCCTTAGCAGGTTCTAATGGTAGGGAATCTGGTGTACCTGCTAGTACGTAAACGTAGCTGCTCGGCGGGAGCCGCCCATATATCGTTCCACGCGCAGTTTCGCAGCGAAGCGAGAATGTTTGAGCATGGAATGATATATGGGCGGCTCCCGCCGAGCAGCGGACTTACGCCTAGCGGATATGCGCAGGTTTTTCGCCCCAGTAGAAGCGGCAGAAGGCTCGTTTGCGCTTTTGGGGTTTGCCTACGAGCTCCATGGTTGCGATGGCTATGTCTTCGGCTGCGTGGGGGCGGCGTAGTACTTCGCCGTTGATGAGTAGGGCTTTGAGTGATTCGGGATGGTCGTGCAAGTGACGTAGGGTAACGATGAGCTCTCGTGCGGTGGTGACATGCATGCTGGCGCCCATGCCGGTGAGCATGGTGGTGTTGGCCTTTTCCTGGCCATAGGACTTGCCCAGCAGAATCATCGGCAGATGTGCGCATAGGCACTCGGTGACCGTGAGTCCGCCCGATTTGAGGATTGCCAGGTCGCATCCGTGCATGAGGGCCGCCATGTCGTCGACATAGTCCAACACCGTGACGTTCTCGAGCTTCATGGCATCGAAGAGCGTCTTCAGCCGGGTGGCATACTCCACGTCTTTGCCGGGCAAAAAGACAAAATGCATGTCTTCGAAGCTGCGCAGGAAGGGGAGTGTGTGGTCCATCGCCGCGCGAAAGCGGACGTAAGGCTGAGGCAAGCTGGCACCGGCCATTACCAGCACGACGGTCTTGTCGGTGGGGAGGTTGAACTTGGCTAGCTCTTCCTCGCGATCGTAATCCGTGTCGAATCCGGCGCGAATAGGAATGCCGGTAATGCGAATCTTTGTCTCGGGCACCTTGCGCGGACGCAGCGTTTCGGCCATAAATTCGTTGGCAACACAGAATAAATCGGTGTCCTTGTGGGGCCACCAGCCCTCGACTTCGTAGTCGGTCGGTACGCAGATGACCGGATAATCGATACCCGTAATTACGCGGGCACCCACGGCAACATTGGCTGCCGTGATGTGCGTTGCGACCACGGCTATGGGCCTGCGGCTACGAATATATTCGTTGAAGGCGGGGAACATAATTCGCGACCATGCCGTGCCGCCACCCCAGAGAAGATGTCCCGTAAGCGTATAACGCCAGGTCAGGTCGTAAATGGGGCGCGTGGCTCCCGTAAAAGAAGCCGCGGTTTTATTGCCGTCGAATTTAATACGTCCAAAATCAAGGATATCGAGTACTTCAATCTCAACATCCTCCGGGATGCCATTGGTGCCGCGGATGAGGTCGAATGCCTGCGCAATCGCATTTGCGGCGGCCTTGTGGCCCGAGCCGACCGAGGCGTGCACGATGGTCACGAGAGGTTTTTGCTGAGCCGAGAGCGTGGTTTGCTTCGATTGGGGAGTGCTGAGCGTGAGCAGGGGAGCGTCGTCGCTCGTCTGCGTCTGATCCATCGATAACTCCCCTTCGACGTTGTAACACGGATTTATTATTGTAGTGCATGAGTGTCACGTTCACGTTAATTTGGGTATGAGCGCAAAGAACGACAACGTTTTGGCGAGAGGACTCTTCATGACTACCGATCAGACGATCGATGTTGCGATTATCGGCGGAGGCCCCGCGGGCTATGCTGCCGCCATTTATGCGGCGCGCGCCAACCTGACGACGACTGTCCTTGAGCAGGGCATGTCGGGCGGACAGATCGCCACGAGCAACGAGATTGAGAATTATCCTGGCATTCCGCTACTGAGCGGTGTCGAACTTGGTGAGCGGTTCCAACAGCATGCTGAAGGCCTGGGGGCTCAGGTTGAATGGAGTATGGTGACGGGCGTCGATTACGATGCCGATGCGGCTCAATTTACCATCCATCATGATATGGGCGACACAGCGGCCAAGAGCGTCGTTGCGTGCATGGGCGCCACGCCGCGTCCTGCGGGTTTTGTTGGCGAGGATACGTATCGCGGTCGTGGCGTTTCGTATTGCGCGACGTGTGACGGCATGTTCTTCCGTGGCAAGCAGGTCTTTGTTATCGGAGGCGGCAATTCGGCGTGCGAGGAGGCGCTGTTCCTGTCCGACATTGCCAGCAGCGTGACCATCGTGCTGCGTCGCGATCAGTTCCGTGCACCCGAGGGCGTTGTGAATAAGGTTCTTGCTAAGGACAATATTTCAGTTAGGTACCAAACTAGTATTGTTGAGCTTTCTGGTGAAGCGATGCCCACGACAATCACATTCAAGGACAATGCGACTGGTGAAATGCACACTGAGTCCTTTGAACCTGGCTCATTTGGCATTTTTGTCTTTACGGGGACGCAACCACATACCGAGCTTGTTGAGCATCTAGTCGATCTGGCTCCCGACGGCGGTATTGTTACCGACGATTCGATGGCCACCCGTACGCCCGGCTTATTCGCAGCCGGCGATATCCGCTCCAAGCGTTTACGCCAGGTTGTGACCGCCGTTTCGGACGGAGCCATAGCGGCAACCAGCGCATACGCTTTCCTACGCGTATAAGTACGATAATATATCTTATGTAAGGTTGCTATCTTTAAACAAAGTGGTTGGACGATGCATCAATGTGTTGTCCAACCACTTTTACTTGCCGGCTATGTGGTATGCAAAACTAGATAACCTAGAATACAATATAGAAAATGAACGGAGGACCTTTATGAACCACGTTAAACACGTTATTCCGATGTCCGATTCGTCGGTCAGTATTAAGCCTGAGGATATTCAGCCCACTGTGCTGCCCGATGCATTTATTCAGTCCGAAATCGTACGCAAACTCAATACGTTGAGTCTGCCGCGCTATGACCAGTTGCCCAATGTGACGCTCTATCGCGACCAGGTTATTGAGTATGTTGCGCTGTGGATGGAGCCGCTGTCCATTTGCGTAGAGCAGCCCGTTATCACGCCATCGATGATCAATAACTACGTGAAGGTCGGCCTCGTTCCTGCTCCGGTTAAAAAGCAGTATGGCCGTGAGCAGATCGCGCGTCTCATCGCCATTTGTATCTTTAAGCAGGTGCTGCCCATCGCTGCGGTTCAGGCGCTGTTTAACATTCAGCGCTTAAGCTACGACGCTCCTACGGCTTTCGATTATGTAGTCGATCAACTTGAGGCATCGATTCGTGCGGCGTTTTCCATCGAGCAGACTCCCGTGCCCGATACCGCACATCAGGTTACGCGCGAATCGCTGCTCGTGCGCAGTGCAGTATCGTCCTTTGTATCGAAGGCGTACCTGATGAGCTACCTTAAGTTCAATGGGTTTAATAGCTAACCGAGGTATAAGACGGGCGGGATAAAGAGCCACTGGCCCCGTATCCCGCCCGTGCGTTTGTCTAGTTGGGCATTATCGGCCCGAAGCCACACCCATGCCGTAGCCGATAATGAGGCCGTGCATCTCGGCATAGTATGAATCTAGCCCGTTACAGGGCATGATGATAGTCTTGGAGCCTGGCCACCGCTCCACAATGCGGCTGGCAAGTGCCTGGGCGCCTGCCTCATTCTCGACATGGTCGATAACGACCTCGCCGCCGGTAAAGCCCTCGGCCTCCATAGTGTCGACAATCTTGCCAAGCATCTTCTTTTCGCCACGGGTGTGACCAACGAGTTCAATTTTGCCCGCTTCGCTCGCCGTGCCCAAAATGCGGATATTGAGCTTGTTGGCAATAACGCCGGCCGCCTTAGGAATACGTCCGGCCTTTGCAAGGTTCTCGTAATGACACAGGCTAAAGAGGATTTTGCTGTTTTGCTCGAGGCTATCGAAGTAGGCGCAGGCGTCCTCAAAGGAAACGTCCGGGTTACTTGCAAGATGGCGATCGAACAGCAGGAAGATTAGGTCCATTTTGCCACCTGCGGCTCGCGAGTTAACCAAATGAATCTGACGGTTGGGCTCCTCGGCAAGCACCATGTCACGTGCGGTGGCCGCGGCATTGTAGCTTCCCGAGACTCCCTCGGAGATGGGCATGCAAATCGTCTTGTCGGCAAGCTTAAAGAGTTCGGCCCACTCCCCTACGCTTGGACAGGCGCTCGAAGAAGCGCTCGACTCCGCCTGCACGGCGCAATTGAGCTCGTGGACGTCGAGCGTGATGTCATCGACAAACTCGCGCTCCCCCACTCGGATCTTAAGGGGTGCAAATGCAAAGGTGGTATGAGGTGCGGTTGGCTGCCAATCGCGAAGATTGCAGCTCGAATCGGAGATAAGTGCCCAGCTCATTGAGGGTCCTTTCTATTTGTTCCTCAACAATTATAGCCATCTTTTAGATCGATTGGACGGCTATCTAGTTTTGAATACTAGATAGCCTCCTAATCTTAAGGCAAACTGTAGGGGCAAAAAGAATGGGCCTCGTGAATCAAGATCGCGAGGCCCACGTTCGTTCGCTGTAGTAATAATATTAGTAGCGTACGAAGATGTAGTTGTTGTTCATACCGGCTGCGACGGAGCTGATGATTACGCCCGTGCTGTAGTCGGAAGCATGGATCATCTGGCCGTTACCGATGTAGATGCCGGTGTGATAAGAGTTTACTACGACGTCGCCGGGCTGTGGATCGGACACACGAGCCCAGCCCATAAAGTCACCAGTGGTGCCCAGGCGGCAGTAACGACCCGTGAGGCAGTAGCTCACAAAGCCGGAGCAGTCAAAGCTGTTCGGTCCAATACCGCCCCAGGAGTAAGCACAACCAAGCTTGCTATAGGCACGCGAAACAACTGAGCCGCCGTCAACCGATTGGCTCGGCGCAGAAGGGGTCGGAGCCGGAGGGGGCGTCGAAGGCTGCGGCGTAGGGGCAGGAGCCGGAGCGGGTGCAGGCGTGTTGCCGCCGTTGTTGGTCGTACCGCCACCATTGTTGGTGTTCTCGGTCGTGCCAGCGGTCTCGGTGTTCACCGTGGCCTTCTCGGCAGTGCTGGCGTTGATACCGGCCTGCAGTGCGGCGTTCGCCTCAGCTTCGGCGGCAAGCTCGGCTTGCAGTTGCGAGTCCAGAGAGTTCACAACGTTCTGAGCCTCGGCCTGCTGAGCGTTGAGCTCGTCGACCTTCTTTTGCGTGGCGGCGACGTTCTTCTCCTGCTCGGCCTGCTTGTCGGTAAGTTCCTGCTTGAGCTCTTTGACCTCTTGGATGGTCTGGGCCTGCTTGTCGGAAACCTTGCCATAGTAGAACAGACGGTTGAGCATATCGCCCAGGTCATCGACGCCCGTCAGGACCTGGAGCAAGCTCAGGCCGCCGGTCTTGTACTCACCTGCAACGTAGTTGGAAAGCTTTGTCTGGCCATCGGCGATCTCCTGCTGCTTTTGCGTGATCTCGCCGGCAGTCTGGTCGAGCGCCTGCGTCTGAGTGGCGAGCTCGTCGTAGATCTGCTGGGTTTGCGTGCCAATCTGCTCGAGTTTAGTACGAGCAGCGGCAAGGTCGGATGCGGTATCGGCGTAGGCCGGAGCCACGAGGCCCAGGCCCAAAACACAAGCGAGGGTTGCCGTAGCAGCGCAGCGTGCCATATTTTTGTGCGTGTTTGCTGTGCGCATGGAGCTTCCTTTCCGGTATCTAAGGGTAGCGGCTAGTCCACCGTTACCAGGCTAAAGAGCTCAACGTCCTCGTTAGAAGGCGTGAGCTTCTTGCTCGGGTTGAGAAACGCAAGCTCAAGGATACAACCGTAACCCACAAGCTTTGCGCCCATATCTCGCACCAGTTTACCTGTTGCCTCGACGGTTCCGCCCGTCGCGACCAAGTCGTCCAGAATCAACACGGTATCTTTAGAGCTGATAGCGTCGGCGTGGATCTCGATGGAATCCGTTCCATACTCGAGCTCGTAGCTCTCGCTGACCGTCTTGCGCGGCAGTTTGCCCGGCTTACGTGCGGGAACAAAGCCGGCACCCAGAGCGACGGCTACGGGCACACCGACCATAAAGCCGCGGGCCTCGGGTCCTACGACCTTGGTAATGCCCATATCGGCAAAATGCTCGGCCAGGGCATCCACCATGGCCTTCAGGGCCTCGGGATTGCCAAAGAGCGGCGTGATGTCTTTAAAGACGACTCCGGGCTCGGGATAGTCGGGGATATCGACGATATGAGATTCGAAGTCGTACATGGCGTGACCTTTCATGGATTGCCGGGTGGACGGCGGTTATTTACCCGTGTTAGCAGACGGGTTATGCGAGGGGACGACGACCTTGGACGGCTGCACGAGCGACTCGTCGTGCGCGGCAACCGCGGGGACGCTTGCCCCATCGCTTTTAGCCTTGGTGGATTCGGAGCGCGCGATCTCCTCATCGAGGGCATCGATGTCAGCGTCCTCGACCACGGCGTTGAGCGACTCAAAGACGCGGTTCTTAAGTAGCGCGGTATGCACACCCTCGGTGAGGTCGTGCAGCTTCTTAAAAGCGCGCTCGAGCTTGGCGTCGCGCTCGTCATCGGAGGTATCCATGCCGAGCATGCTCACGAGAACCTGCTCAAACATCGAAGACTCGCGGTTTGCCGACGATACGTACTGACGCAGGTTGCGCGGCTCAATGTGGAAGCGCGACAGCTCCGAGCAGTAACGGATAATCGGGAAATCTCGGCCATCGACGAGCTCACGGTTCTGCGGGCTCTTGATGATGCGGATAAGATCGTTCTCGGCAAGGGAGCGGATAAACGAAATCTCAACACCGAGCATGTCGGGGATCGTCTCGATGGGGTGCAGCTTTTGCTTGGTCTCCTTGGGCTCCGTCTTCAGCGGAACATCGGACAGAAGGCCCACCTCGTAAGCCAAAGTGGACAGGTCCGTTGCGTTTTCCAAGCGCTGCTTAATGACGTTGAGCGGCATGTAACGGGTCTTCTGCAGGTGCAGGATGACCTCGAGACGGTCAACGTCTTCCTTGGAGTACTGGCGATACCCCTTAGGCGTACGATGAGGGGTGATGAGCCCCTCATCTTCTAGAAATCTAATTTTTGAGTTCGATAGATCGGGGTATGCGCCTCGAAGTAGGTTGACGACTTGGCCGATACTCAGATAGTTGCGTTCGGCCATTACCTACTCACCGGTTTCGATGCGCTCCGGCGTGCTCTCGTGGTAGATGAGCGTGAACGTACCGATCTGAACGGAAGAGCCGTCGTGTAGCGGAGCACCGTTGACGATGGCGCCGTCAACCCAGGTGCCGTTGAGCGAGCCCAGATCCTCAATACGAGCGCCCAAGCCCTCACGAATAATGCGTGCGTGGCTGCGCGAGACAGTCATGTCGTTGAGGAAGATGCCGTTCGCGGGATCGCGGCCGATGGTGGTCACGTCGTCCTCGAGCTCAAAGGCAGCTCCGGTCTGCGGACCCTTGACGATGGATAGAACCGGAGCGGTGATGTGCACGTTGGCCATGAGGTCGGGAACGGTGACATCGCTCGAAGGAACACGGAAAACGCAGGTAGCGTCCGCAGTCTTATCGTTCTGAGGCATATTGTTAACCTTGTTGTCCATGACAACCCCTAACTATCGCGGACGTGCCGCAAAAAATGTACTGTACGTAATCATACCCCAACGACTTAGTCTTCGATTTCGGGGTTAAGAAAGTCGATGTCCTCGTCCTCGGGATGCGCGATGGCCTGTTTAATGGCCGCCCCTCCCTTAATGGAATAGATGACAGCGGTGAGCATGGAGAAGATGACGCCGCCGTATACAAAGAAGATGCCAAGCGGAACCGAGCTGCCATTGAGGCCCGGGAATGCCGTGTACGTGGCGGGCAGCAGATGCCAGCCGTCGATGACGGGGAACCCAAGCAGCATGAGCGAGAAGCCGGTCATAAGCAGCGCCGTGGCAATCTTGCCGGGAAAGACGACGTCGATGGGGCGCCGGTGGTAGTGGCGCACGATGAGCGTGCCAATGCCCAGGTAGATATCGCGGCCGATAATGAGCACGCAGACCCAGATGGGAAGCTCGCCGCGGACCACGAGACCCAGCACGCCGGTAAACAGCAGCGCACGGTCGCAGATGGGGTCCATAACCTTGCCGAGCCACGAGACCGTTTTGGTCATGCGGGCAATCTGACCGTCCATCCAGTCGGTGGAGGCCGCGATGGCATAGATGACAATGGCGACGACACGGTTGTTGTCCGTCACAAACAGGTACAGGAAGACGAGCGTGAGGATCAGGCGCGTAAAGGTGATGAAATTGGAGATCGTAAAGATCTTATTCGACGGGTAATCGGAAGTGCCGATAAGCTCCTTTTTGATCTTCTTCTTGATGCCCACAGGACTCCCCCGCTGGTAAACGACAAAACTTTCGATACTATACCCGTTCTGGCGATGTCTATCCAGCGTAAGCATAGAGAGTCCAGACATGTGGAGGGCGTTTCTGGGCGGCGCGGGATCTCGCATTCGTGTACGTCAGCCTCCAAAGATGTCGAAAAATGTCGGTTTTGGTGGCTGACGTACACGTCTTGATTCGGTGATTACATCGATCGGGAAAGTTTTTGCCTTAAACAAATTAATCATGATGTGCGGGTCGAGAAGGGTTGGCGCCAAAAGAACCCAGCGGCCGTTACGGCTTCGTTAGAAACGCGCCCCACCATGGATGGTGAACCCGAAAGGTAAGGCGCGCGAGCACGGTGACTCGGCCCGCGCTCCCGGAAGAGAAAGGATAAACCCATGGGTTACATGCTCGAGACACGTGGGCTCACCAAGCGCTTCGGCCGCGGCGACCAGGCGCAGGACGCCGTGGCCGACGTGAGCCTTCATATACGCGAGGGCGAGGTGTACGGGCTGCTCGGTCCCAACGGCGCCGGCAAGTCGACAACGCTCAAGATGATCTGCGGGATGCTGCGGCCGACGGCCGGGGAGATTCTCTTTGCCGGGCACGCCTGGCGCCGCGAAGACCTCTACGCAATCGGCAGCCTCATCGAGGAGGCGCCGCTCTACCCCAACCTCACCGCGCGCGAGAACCTGCGCGTGCGCACCACGCTGCTGGGCCTTCCCGAGAGCCGCATAGATGAGGTGCTCTCCGCCGTGGACCTCGCGGACACCGGGAAGAAGCGCGCCGGGCGCTTCTCGATGGGCATGCGGCAGCGCCTGGGGCTCGCGCTGGCGCTGATCGCCCGGCCACGCCTGCTCGTGCTCGATGAGCCCACCAACGGCCTCGACCCCATCGGCATCGAGGAACTGCGAGACCAGATCCGCGGCTTCGCGGCGGCGGGTACGACGGTGATCGTCTCGAGCCACATCCTCTCCGAGGTGCAGCAGATGGCGGACACCATCGGCATCATCTGCGGGGGGAGCCTCGCCTACGAGGATGCGCTTCGGCCCGGGCAGGACCTCGAGGAACTCTTCATGAGCTTCTGCCGGGAAGGGCGACGAGCGCGCGGGGAGGTGGCGGAATGACGGGCGAGAAAGGCGGCCTGCTCGCGGGCCTGCGCGCCGAGGCCCTGAAGTCGCGCCACGCGGCTCCGGTTCGCCTGGCCGTGCTCATGGCGCTGCCGATGCCGCTGCTCGGCGCGATGCCCTACCGGGGCGTGCAGATCTTCAGCGCGTGGAACTACTGGTACGCGCTCTTCCTGCCCGCGTGTCTCTCGCTCGTGGTGGCGTGCGTCGCGCGGGCGGACGCTCGCACGCGGATGCGGGGGCTTATGGGTCTGGGCCTCCCGCTCGGGCGCGCCTGGTGGGCCAAGGCGCTCTGGTGCCTCGCGCTCTGCACGCTCTCGAACCTCGTGGTCTTCGGCATCTACCTCGCGGGATCGGCGTTCTCCTCGCAGGGCCTCACGGTCGCGGGCACGCTCACGATGCTCCTCTGCGCGCTGGTCAACACGGTGACTGCGGCGTGGATGATCCCCGCAGGGCTCTTCCTCACGGCGCGGCTCGGCATGCTCGCGGGCATCTTCTGCCCGCTCGCCACGCAGCTCGTGGGTGGGTTCGCCTGGTCGTTGGTGCCGCTGCCGCAGCTCTTTCCGCCGTCGGCGAGCATGGTCATCCCGACGAGCTTCATCCCCGTGCTGCCGAGCGGCGAGCCACTCGCGGCTGACATGGCGCTTGGCGGGGCGCTCGCGGCGGATGGCATGCTCACGCTGGCGGGTCTTGTGGTCTGCGCGCTCGCATTCGCCGCGCTCACGGCGGCGGGCGCGGCCTGGTTCGCGCACTCCGAGGAGAGGTGATGGCCATGACACGACTCTCCGACCCGACGCCGCGCATGACTCTCTCGCGGGCCCTGCTCTCCGAGGCCCTGCGCCTGGCGCGCTCCCCGCTCACGGCGGTGCACCTCGTCTGCGGCCTGGCAGCCGGTCTTGCCTGCGGCGAGTACTTCTCCGTAGCCCGATGGGACCCGGCGCTGGGCGCGGACGCCTACGTCCAGTTCCTCGGCGCCCTCATGCCGCTCATGTCCGCCATCGTCTGCGGGCTCGCCGTGGACGAGGAGCGCGCTGCCGGGCGCCTCGCCAACCTCACGGCGGTCCCCTCGCGCGGGCGCGCCGTCGCGGCGAAGCTGCTCGCCCTTGCGGCGCTCGGCGCGGGCGCGCTGGCCGTGGCGCTCGGCGTGTTCGGGGCCGTGCTCGCCGTCGTCGGGCGCCTGTCGCTCGGGCCCGCTCCGCTTGCGGCCGCCTGGGCGGGCATCGTGCTGGGCAGCCTGCCCCTCTACGCGCTGGGGCTCGGCGTGGCCCTGCGCCTCGGCCGCAACGCCGTCATCGGCTCCGGCGCGGCGGGGATGCTCCTCGCATTCTTCTCAGTGGGCGGACTTGCGCACGGTCTCATGACCGGCGAGCTCACCGGTGCCCTGGCGACGCCCCTGAGCTGGGTGCCGCTCGCCTGGCCCGCGCGCCTGGGGTCGCTCGGGGTGGAGGCCTTCATCGACGCCGCACGCGCGGCGGGCCCACTCCTCACGACTGCGCTCGCTGGCCTCGTGCTCACCCTGGCAGCCGACGCCGTCCTTCTCGCCTGGTTCTGCCGCTTCGAGGACGGGAGGGCAGATGCGTAGGAGGCCGCTCGCCGCCATGCTCGCCCTCCTCTCCGCAGCGCTCCTTCTGGGCGGGAATGCCCTGCTCGACGCCGGCTGGGGGTCGGCGCTGCGCTCGATCGCCGACCGCGTGCTGCCCAACCCTGAGATCGCAATGTGGGCGCCCGCGCCCGAGTCCGGCAGTCACGCGAGCTCCTACGCCGACGCCACCGGGGCGGGGGCAAACTACGTCTACCTGGTGGGCGCGGCGGACGACAGAGGCAATGTCCGAGAGCTCCAGCTCATCTTCTTCGGGCGGGAGTCGGACGGCGAGGGCTGGCTCGAGATCGAGGCGCGCGGCGGCTCGGGCGTGCGCTACCGCGCGTGCGACGCGGCCCGGGCACCCGCGGCTGCGCACAGGGCTCTGGACCGCTGAGCGCGGCGCTAGTACAATTCCGACGGAAGTTTCAGGAGGTCAAACATGGCGAGGATACTGGCAGTGGATGATGAACGGGCGATCCTCGACGCACTCGCGCGCGTCCTCGGCCGCGACGGCCATGAGGTCGTCAGGGCGGCGGACCCGACGACGGTCCCGGGGATGGACCTCTCGCGCTTCGACCTGGTGCTCTGCGACGTCATGATGCCGGGGCTCGACGGCTTCGAGCTCGTGCGACAGATCCGCCCGGACTTCGACGGGCCCATCGTCTTCCTGACCGCGCGCGTGGCCGAGGAGGATGCCGTGGCCGGCTACGGCCTGGGCGCCGACGACTACGTCCGCAAGCCCTTCGGGGCCGCGGAACTGCGCGCCAAGGTCGCGGCCCATCTACGCCGCGAGCGCCGGCCGCGCTCGCACGCCCTCTCCTTTGGGGAGGTGCGGATCGACCTCGGGGCGCGCGGTCTCGCCGTGGGCGGCGAGACCGCGCCGCTCACGCCCACCGAGTACGCCATCTGCGAGTACCTTGCCCGCCACCCCGGGCAGGTCATGAGCCGCGCGCAGATACGCGAAGCGGTGCTCGGCTGGGAGAGCGACGCCGACGACGCGGCCATATCCATGCAGGTCAGCCGCGCCCGGAGGAAACTCTCCGAGGCCGGCGCCGATCCGATCGCGACCGTCTGGGGGATGGGGTACAAGTGGCAGCTCTGAAGATCGGGGCGCGAGGTCGCGGGGGCATGCCGCTCTCCTTCGTCATCGCGCGCTACTTCGCCTACGCGTTCGCGGCGGTCGCCACGGCGTGGTTCGCTTCGTTCATGGTGCTCTCCGTGGCGATCAACGCGGGCTTCGTCTACGAGGCAAGCTGGGGGCCGGCCAATGCGCGCGAGGTCGCGGAGGGCCTGGCACGCGACGGCGTCTGCGGGCAGCAGGACGTGCCGACGGCGTACCGCTACCTTATCCTGAACAAGGACGGATACGTGCTGATGACAGACCTCGAGGACACGCGGCTCGAGGACGCGAAGGAAATGGCCCGTACGGCACTCGCCGCGGATCCGGGCTCAGTGGAGATCGAGGGCGGGGGTTCGGGCCTCACCTACGCCGCGTTCCCGCTCAAGGGCGGCGGGGCCTGCGCACTCGTCAGCGAGTACCTGCCGCAGTGGGTCTCGCGCGATCTCGCCGGCCTGCTTCCCAACCCGCAGAACCTCATGCTCGTCGGCGCCACGGCGGGAAGCGCGCTCGCGCTCGCGCTCGTGGCGCGCCGCGCGAGCCGCGTGATCTCGCGCAAGATGGCTCCGCTTGCGGAGGCGGCGGGGCGCGTCGGCGCGGGGGAGCTCGACTTCGCGGTTGGCAGCACCAACGTGCGCGAGGTGAACGACGTCCTCGCAGCGATGGACGCCATGCGAGCCTCCCTCGCTGAGTCGCTCGAGGCCCGCTGGGCCGCGGAGCGGGGGCAGCGCGAGCAGATGGCGTCGCTCGCCCACGACCTCAAGACGCCGCTCACCGTGCTGCGTGCCAACGCCGACTTCGTAGCGGAGGAACTGGAAGACGAGAAAGATGCCGACCTCGCGGCCGCCGCGCGCGACATAGCCGGCAGTGTCGAAAGGCTCGACGGCTACGTGCGCCTGCTCATCGAGGCCTCGCGCGGGTCCGGCGGGGCGGAGAGGGCCCCCATGCGGCCGGCCGAGCTCTGCGAACAGGTCCTCGCCGAGGCAGCCCAGATCGCCCGGGCGCGAGGCGTGACGCTCAACGCGGCCACGGGCCCCGCTGTCGCGGGCGCGCCCGAGGCCCTACTCGACCGAACCGCCCTGGCGCGAGCCGCCGCGAACCTCGTGGCCAACGCCGCCGAGCACGCGCGCTCGCGCGTGGCGGTCTCCTGCGACGTCGCGGGAGGGCGCCTCGTCATCGAGGTCGCCGACGACGGACCGGGCTTTTCTCCCGCCGCCCTCGAACGCGGCTGCGAGCGCCTCTTCACAGACGACTCCTCCCGCTCCTCGCGCGACGGAGGCCGCCACTACGGGCTCGGCCTCCACGTCGCCTCCGAGGCCGCGAGCGCCCACGGGGGCTCCGTCTCGCTCGCCAACAGCCCCTCGGGCGGCGCGGTGGCCACCATCGCGGTCCCCCTGTGCGGGATCTGACGACTTCCTCGATGTCTACCTCGACTGCGATATGTCGCTCGCCGAGGCCGCGACGAGATGGTGTTGCGTCTGCCCCGCTTGGTGCTTCTAGCTCAAATTTGATCTGATGTAAGGCCCGTGCAATCCTGCATGGGCCTTCCTTTTGGCAATTGCTCGACCGATTCGTGGCTTGAAACACAAATTATCGAGTTAAGGAGACATCGGGTCATACAGCGTCTCTCAGAGCGCCTGCCGCACTCCCCCGCCATTGCCCCTGCGGCGTCCTCGTATAGAGCCCATCCTGCTTGGCGTTTCGTTGCAACAGCCCACTTGTTCACCGATCAAGTGAACTGCTGGAATAAATACAGCGACACGCTTGTTCGTTATAGTCGCTATATCTGTGTAAATCGCCGCGATAAATACAGCCTGTACTCGGCTGTATACCAGCTACGCGTATGTAGATTCATATCGCGTTAATAAATCGGCTCAAGCGCGTGCAAAACGCGCAAGTAGCCGCAAAAGGCGGTTATCGCGTAGGTAGATTTTTGGCACCCTGTGCTTAATCAAAATTAAGCAATTGCTTCAAACAAAAAAGGTCAGGCACGAGGTGCCTGACCTGCAAACTTCTGGTCGGGACGACTGGATTCGAACCAGCGACCCCTTGACCCCCAGTCAAGTGCGCTACCAAGCTGCGCCACGTCCCGAAGCATTTGTTTGTTGCTCTGCTCTCGCTCGCAACAGGGAGTATAATAACCCGAAACTTTGGACTTGTGCAAGAACTTTTTTAATTATTTTTGAGCAAGTCCAAAACTGTATCTGCGAGCTGGGGTTTTGTTAACACGGGAAGTTCCTGCGTCCCAGCTGTGCTCACGATCCAAGCCTTATTGGTATCAGTTCCAAAGCCCGAATCGGCGCGCGAAACATCGTTGGCGATGATCGCATCGCAGCCCTTGCGGGCCAATTTACGCTCAGCGTACTCCACAACGTTATCGGTCTCGGCTGCAAAGCCGATCACGCACCGCTTTCCCTTTTGGCGCGAAAGCTCGGCCAAAATATCAACCGTCTCGACCAGTTCGATGCGATTCAAGCGTTCGTTGGCCTTTTTGAGCTTGTGGTCCGCAGGGGATACGGGGGTGTAGTCGGCGACGGCTGCCGCGCAAATGGCAGCGTCGGCCGTCTGGAAGGCGTTTAACGCCGCCTGCAGCATCTCTGCGGCGGTCTGCACGCGCACGCACTTTAGGCCGCGAGGAACATCGAGCGACGTCGGTCCCAGCACGAGCGTGACCTCGGCACCGCGGCGCACGGCCTCCCTTGCCAGGGCGATGCCCATCTTTCCCGACGACCGATTGCCGATAAAGCGCACGGGATCGATCGGTTCATGCGTTGGGCCGGCCGTGATAACGATTCGCTTGCCCGTCAGGTCTTGCGGCACGGGATTGAGCATCTCGCAGATGGCTTCGACGATGTCCTCGGGCTCGCTCATGCGTCCCGTGTCCACGTCGCCGCAGGCAAGGTAGCCACTACCGGGGCCAACCACGTGCACCCCGCGGTCGCGCAACGTGGCCATATTGGCCTGGGTTGCCGGCGCCTTCCACATGCCATTGTTCATGGCCGGTGCGATCACGATGGGTCGCGGCGTGGCGAGTAGCGTCGTGGAAATCAGGTCATCGGCAATGCCGTTGGCCATCTTGGCGATGATATTAGCCGTCGCGGGCGCTACGACCACCAGGTCGGGCTCCTGCGCGAGCGAAATGTGGTGGATGGGGTCGGAGGGGTCGTCGAACAGACCTACGGCGACCGGCTCATTGGTGAGCGCGCGGAAGGTGAGCGGCCCCACAAACTCCGTGGCATGCTCGCTCATGACTACTTTGACGCGCGCGCCGCGCTTTTGCAGCAGGCGCACGATATTGCACGACTTATAGGCGGCGATCCCGCCGGTAATACCCAGCAGGATCGTTTTTCCCTCAAGTTGCATTGAATTGTTGGGCGCCGCCATCGTTTACGCTTCCTTGCTCGGGAGCACCAGCAGGCGGTGGCAGTACGGGCAGTGCGTAATCTCACTACCGTCGTGGTTGAGGTCGCTCATGGACGAAGCCTGCAGCGCGGTGTGGCAGACCGTAGGGATGTTGCCCTTGATGGTCTCGACGGCCAGGCCGCGGAACTGCTTGAGCAGACGCTCATAATCGGTGAGCACGTCGGTCGGCAGCGTAGCGGCAAGGGCGGTGCGCTCCTTGGTGGCGGCATCGATCTGGGCCTGCAGGTCGGCGGCCTTGGCGCGGGCGGCCTTCGTGTCGGCCTTCACACCCTCCTCGAACTTGGCAATGATGGCCTGCGCGCGAGCCTCGCGGTCGAGCGCTTCCTTATGGGCGACGACGACATCCTTGCGGGTGTGCTCGATCTTGTCCAGGCGCTTGGCCAGGGTGGCAAGCTCGTTCTCCAGGTCCTGCACCTCGCGGTAGTCGGAACCATCGACGTGACGCTTCTTGGCAGCCTCGATGGCGTTATTGGTCTGGATCTCGGTGGTGTTGAGATCGTCGAGCTCAATGTCCAGATCCTTGCGCTGAGCATAGAGCTTGGTCATCTCAGACTTGAGCTTCACATAGGTCTTGCGCTTGGAAGCGAGCTCCTTGAGCTCCGGCATATTGGCAAGTTCGCTCTTGTTGCGGGCGAGCTCCAAATCGATCTGTTGCAGCTTGAGTAGCGTAGCGCCGGCGCTCATAAGTTCTCTCCTTTTGTCACAGTCCACCATTGGCAAGGGTTCAGTATTTTAATCGTATGACGGGGGTCGATCCCGGCGTCAACTGCAGAGTTCATCAAGATATCCACGAACGGCTCTTCGGAGCGGTCGTGGCCGAGCAAGATCACCGGCAGTCCGCGCAAGGCAAGATCTTGAGCCACGTGGTAGCCCGCCTCGCCCGTCACGACAACATCTGCGCCTGCGGCAATGGCGAGCTCTCCAAAGTCGCCCAAGGAGCCGCCCAAGATGGCGACGGTGCGGCACGGGCGCTCGGCTTCGCCCCATACGCGCGGATCGCTGCCAAACGCCGTGGCGGCACGGTTGGCGAGATCGCGCAGCGTGGACGGGTCGTCGAGCGTTGCAAGCGCGCCCAGACCGGTGAGCTCAGGCTCGTCCGCATACTCCAGTGAGCTCATGGGCTCAGCGCCCAGCAAATTGCTCAGGTGAACGCGCGCCTCGTGCGAACGGTCCAGGTTGGTGTGAAGCGAGATGATGCTCACGCCGCAACGAGCCGATTCGTACAGTGCAGCGCTGCACTGGGGACGCGCGGAATCGGCCGGACAAAAGGCTTCGGGTGCCTTGATATAGATGGGATGATGCGTCAGCAGCACGTTGGCGCCGGCCTCGAGAGCGCGGTGAACGTTGGCCTCGGTCGCGTCGAGTGCGCAGGCAACACCGGTAATCTCAGCAGCAGGGTCGCCCACAGATAGCCCAACGTGATCCCAGCCCTCGGCGTCCGCCTTGGGGTAGCGCGCCAGCAGCGCACGTTCAAGTTCGGAGACGATCATGCGGCACCTACGATCGAGAGCAGCGTCTGGGCGAACTCATCTAGGTCGGCAGGGTTCACGCGGTCATCGAAGGAGATACGCAGTGCGCCCAGCGCCTGCTCGCGACCAATGCCCATGGCGCTGAGCACGTGGCTCGGGTCCATGCTGCCGCTCGAGCAAGCCGATCCAGCCGAAACCTCAAAGCCGGCGGCATCGAGCTTGATGATGAGCTCTTCGGAGTCCATGCCGTCAACGTAGATTGAAACCATACCTGGCAGACGGTCTGCCAGCGTGTGGTCGCCCATCGTGGCGTGAATGCGAGGATGGGCCGTAAGCGTGGCGTAGAGCTTGTCCGAAAGTGCCTGCAGCGTCGCGCGCTCCTGGGCCACATTCGGAAGCAACACGGAAGCGGCGGCGGCAAAAGCCAGCTGCGTGCGCAGATCCTGCGTACCGGCGCGACGGCCGGCTTCCTGTCCACCGCCAAAGATGCGCGGACGCAGCGGCGTGCGGTTCTTAAGGTAGAGAGCGCCGGATGCCACAGGGCCGCCGATCTTGTGCGCGGCAACGGTCATAGCATCGACGCCTAATTCGGTGACATCGAGCGGAATATGCAAGTAGCCCTGGATGGCATCGGTATGAAACAAGGCGCCGTCAGCATGTGCGGCGGCGGCCAGCTCGCGGATGGGCTGCACCACGCCGGTCTCGTTGTTGGCGACCATAATGCTCACGAGTGCCACGTCGTCGCCGAGCAGCTCGACAAGCGTGCCAGGCTCAATGTAGCCCGCGCGGCAGGGCTGTACCAGGTCGACGGAAAAGCCGGCGGCACGCAGCAGCGGCAGGTTGTCCAGAATCGAATCGTGCTCGATGGCGGAAACGATGACACGATCGCGCTTGCGATCGCGCTGACGAGCGCCCTCGGCAAGACCGAGCAGCGCCAGCTGGTTGGCCTCGGTGCCGCCGTTGGTAAGGATGATCTCGGACGGGCGAACGCGCGCGCCAAAGCTGCGGGCGATCTCGCGACGGGCGACTTCCAGGCGTGCGGCGGCCTTGCGGCCAAGCGAGTGCAGCGAGTTGGGGTTGACGCCGGCAAGCTCGCTCTCGTCGTACTCGCGCTGCGCAAGGAGCGCCTCGGCGCGCATGGGCGTCGAGGCGGCATAGTCAAGATTCACGGGTATGCGGTTTTGACCTGCGGTCATAAGGGTTTATGCCTCCTGTGCGGCCTCATTGCCCAGCTTCTGCAGCAGCGCAACCTCGGCGGCGGGATCTTCGGACTTAAATACGGCGGAACCGGCTACGAGCACGTTGGCGCCGGCCTTGACGACCTCGGCGATGTTCTTGGAAGA
>ERZ1034969.238-NODE-238-length-39113-cov-285.374802_pt1 | contig 39113 bp, 31 predicted proteins | sample MGYA00520624_ERZ1034969 | MGnify/ENA primary metagenome ERZ1034969 (study PRJEB33766, sample SAMN09781776) | gut metagenome | biome: gut microbiome | host: Homo sapiens | place: Madagascar | study: EMG produced TPA metagenomics assembly of the PRJNA485056 data...
GAAAATCATCTCATTTTCACATTTTTATGGGTAATGATTCACAGCAATCTTTATTAAATGAAATGGAAAACTGGCCAACGTATTATCCATATCAGTTGAGTAGCGAAGAAGTGGTCGAGGAAATGATGTCTCATTGAGTATTCTCATGATAACGCCTCGATGCCGCTTTAGTAAGTCATCATAACTGCCACTGGTCCATCCACAAACGCCACTGAACGCAAGCTAGCTACAGACACGCTCATCACTATGACGTGTCTGTATATTAATAAGCTAACCCGCATTGAGTTAACCAATAACGGATTCCATACACAATACGGCCAACAGAGAAAGATACCTGTGCTCACGCCATTGCTTATATTGGCTGGTTACAATGTGCACTATCAATTTTTTAAATAACAAATTCTTAAAACCACATCTGTATAAGGAATTTTTAAGGTTCGTGGGATAGCTTGACTGTAAAAATTACAGGAGCTACAAAAATGAACCGATTCTCAAAAACTCAAATTTATTTACATTGGATAACGCTGCTTTTCGTTGCAATAACCTATGCCGCGATGGAACTCCGTGGCTGGTTTCCTAAAGGTAGTAGTACTTATCTGCTGATGCGAGAAACACATTACAATGCGGGTATATTCGTTTGGGTGTTAATGTTTTCACGCCTGATTATAAAACACCGTTATAGTGATCCTTCTATTGTGCCACCGCCACCTGCCTGGCAAATGAAAGCGGCTTCGCTAATGCACATCATGCTTTATATAACCTTCCTTGCACTTCCTCTGCTGGGGATTGCTTTGATGGCTTACAGTGGAAAATCGTGGAGTTTCCTTGGTTTCAATGTGTCTCCCTTTGTTACCCCAAACAGCGAAATTAAAGCACTGATAAAAAATATTCACGAAACCTGGGCAAATATAGGTTACTTTTTAATCGCAGCTCACGCTGGCGCAGCACTCTTTCATCACTACATTCAGAAAGATAATACTCTGTTACGAATGATGCCTCGCCGCAAATAAGTCGATCCCCTGACAAGGAAATGTGAACCATGGACATCAACGCGTCATAAATGTTTACGCAAGTGCACAATGCACCCTTTCCACTATCAACAAGGAGGAGCAGAAACTGTGTAAATCGTACAATGGTAAGACTTATCAAAAATACAGGTTAATTTTGGTATTTAAACCTTTTTTACTTGTTAGTATGATACAAAGGCTTTCAAAAAAGCTGGGAAATTCAACAACTCTTGGAAATTATGGACTTTGTCCCGCGGCTTTAATCTGACGGCCGCGTTCCTTTTTTGGCTCAAATATTGACCCCTTCTCTACGCAACTTCAGTTCCCACCACCAACTTTACAGCAGTTTCATAGGATGAATGTCTAAAAGAAGAATGGTGACCGATAAGAAAACGACTGAATAACTGCACATATTCGCTCGAAACTTTCCTGTCAGATCCATAGCGAATCAAGTGCTGAATGTCACAGTATCGAACAGAAAACAGTGACGATCTAACCCTTCAAGAATATTCTACGATTGTTCTGTTTAGGAAAAGCAAGGCGGGAAGTCGGGAGATAAGTCATTGATAAAGTGGCGGAGAGAGGGGGATTTGAACCCCCGGTAGAGTTGCCCCTACTCCGGTTTTCGAGACCGAACTGCTTTTATTTAAAAACAGATAGTTACCTGTATTTCTGAGAAAATACCTCGAATTTCACACACAACCTTTTCAATAAGTTAGCCATCTTCAAAACTTCATTTTCTCATGAAATTTTGACATTAGCCCTTAATGATTGGCTGGGAATGCTTTCGCCTCTGAAAGGAGTTGCGAGTGCCTTTCCAGTATCGAATGGCGCTACTTTACCAGCATGTTTTTATAGGCTCTTCATCCAGGGGTAAGGATGAAATTTAGGTGCGCACCACTTTTCATATTACTGGATAATCATCATCATCCTTCCCTATCCGATTGATAACGAATGTCACTACCCCGACAACTGTAACATCATCCAGGGCCTCACCTTCCAACGCTTCACCGTCTCGTGTAATAAATGCCCGGCCCATAATTTTTGCAAAATCAGTGCCGCCGCCGTATTGAATTAAAACGGTATCTCCTTGCTTTGGTTTTACGAAGCAATCCACTACGGCATAGCCGGTTTCTGTTTGTACTATCCGAGTATTGGGGCCGGTACCGCAGAGTGAATCAACGGTCAGACGCCGTTCAACATAGTCAGCAGCTGGCGACGGAAATCCCACGTTATAGCCCTCCGTTTGGGTTGTATAACTGGAACGTGAGCTCATCGCCTTCCTGCGTTGAGACATCCCGGAATGTCAGTGCTCTATCCACTGGTTAGCCTGGCGCGGTGACCATATCCAGTTAACTTTTGCGAGTTCCCGGATAAAACCGGACGTTGTCACGGTGCGACGGCCATTAGGCTCAATGACAATTGCCTGACGCCAGGCTATTTCGATATCTGAGTTTCGCGGCATAACTTCACCTCCCGAAAATACTGTTTTTATATACAGTAGATTCATTAAGAGATCTGATCAATACAGGTTCCAGCTATCAATCAGGAACACTGAGGAGGAAACCAGTCACCTTTTAGCCTCTGATATTGGTTTCACTTAGTGATTATGTTGTCTATGTGCCAACTATGAACTATCTTTTCTCAAAACCTGCTACTGCAAAATGGATATAAGATGTCACAGACGGACTTGCTGATTGTTGTTTTTACTCTGGGCATTTTAGCCTTTGGCTATTCCATATGGTTCATTTCGAACAGAATACTTTGCTCTATATTTCATAGACTTACAAAGAATATATGAATTGGGATGGTATAGACCCAAATTCATGGTCATTGCCCCTCGACGTCGGAAGGTACTTACAGATCATCTTCGCTCTTAACCTATCACATCGGCACCTACTCCATGATGTAACAGCTCAGACCAGAAATATCTGGAAGCTTTAGGCATATTCTTGGAAGATAGACGAGCGCAAAGACGCACACAGCAATGATGTTATGTAGTATTTTCCCCTTGAGTGTGCCTGCTCAAGGGGGTTTTTATCGCCGTATTGTACTGGCAAATATTTGTAAATAGTCTTCACCCCCACGCCTGTCACATCGGCCACACGCGACTGGACAGGCGGTTAGTCCGGTATGTTTCTCGCGCTACTACTGCTTACGTTAACGTCTGGTAATGATCTAGCGGCGCGACGTAAAGCGGCGTTGAAAGCAATTATAGTGACCGGCCGGCATTGGTACTTCACACGGTTAGAATGGCTCTGAAATAAAAAAACATCTTCTGGATAGCGTTCTCTTCTACGAGCAATGATCCCCTCCACTGGAGGGGTTGATTTAACACGTAGCTCCTTCAGGTGACCCTGTTTTCGTATCAGTATCAAGTCACCATCAATATCATCATATCGAATACTCAGCAGCCTTCCAGCGCTTAAACCCGTGTGAAAAATTAACGCCCACAAGTCAGCCCATGTATCTGAGATGGAAACAAGATTGCTGTTAATAGTTAAAAATTGCTCAAAACTTATTGTTTTCTTACCGTTCACGAACAAACCAAACTGTTTTCAAAGCTGAATGAATTGATTAAGCCAAACGTAACATATCAGGAAAAGTAGTGAAATCTTTGCCTTCAAGTCGCCGGGAGGTACTTGTAGATTGTTTTCACGTCCACGCCTGTCACATCAGCCACCTGCTGCCGGGTAGCGCCGTTCTCCAGCATTCTGCGGCACCGCTCCACCACTTCTTCAGTCATTATCCGGCGGCGGCCGCCGACTCTCTCCTGCTCCATCGCTGCGGACCGACTCGGATGCATTCGGCAAATTCTAGGCCGTGATTTTTCCAATCCTCTCCATCAGATATGCCAGGATGACATCCAGTGTGCTGGTCCCATATGCATATTTGCCGGGGAAAACCAAACATTCTGACAAAACGGATGTTAACGGAGACACTGAACCATTGCCTGCTCCGCCAATACTCATTTTTTGAGACGGGCTATACGCTGGGATTGTATAGCCCGTCACTTGTCGGCTGGTCACTGCAGACTGATCTGACCGCTGGTATGCAATTGCATAGGATCCAGCAGCCTTGTTAGAGCACATAACTACAGCGCAGAATAAAGATTGCCCTATATTGTTAGGAGTAAATGCCAGATCGGCCTCGATCCCTCCATTCAGAAAAATCGGGAATGAACCTGCTGACGTTGTACGAATGCCGACGCCATGAGGTGTGCTTTCCTGGGTTGCGATAACCGCTCTGTCCTGTGGCGTAGCCGGAAGCGCCCCACCTGGCAGCTGATAGATGAATGCAAAAGTATTGATGTTTGCGTCCATAACCACCGCCGTATCACCAGCCATGCCGGATGCACCGGAGAAATTAAGCCCCTGCAAAACAGAACCATTCAGCTTTGTGGATGGCTCGAGGGTCTCCAGTGACTTGAAAAGTCCGCCATCTAATCGGTTAGAGATAGCTACTACTTTTGCACCAGACCCCATTTTTAGAAACTCTGTCTTCACTGGTGTCCATACTGATGGGGATAGTTCTGAGATCGCTTTCTCTGCCGCTGTTTGTGAGTACACAGGGAGTAAGGGGTTATTCAGTCCAGTTAGTGTGTAAATCAGTCTCATTTTTTATCCTCAGAAAACGTTAATACGAAAAGCGGGGAGCCAGTCGTAAAGAGTCACGGATGTGTCATACACCCATATGATTCCAGCGGAAGATCGAACACACCCTCTTGCACCAAGAGTCCGCCCGGAAGGTTTTACAGATGCGCCGCTCTGAAGTGGGTTTTCTGCTGTCGCATAGGAAACGCGCCCAAAACGTCCAGAGGGGGCGGTCGCCAGGTTAATCAGCACGCCCTTGCCGTCCGAGCTGATCGCGATGCTCGATATAGCAGGTGGAGCACCAGTCTCATCCGTGTAGCTAAAGCCGTAATTGGCCAGACCGGAGGTGTTGATCGTAGTCGTGTCCAGCACCAGGTTCGTATACGCTGGGACATTGATTTGTATCTGCGTGGGTGAGTTCCACACGAAACTGGTCGGAACCATCCCTGACCAGCCGCTCGTAAACCACTCCTGGAGAAGCGCTCTCGCCACAGCTGCTCCGCGCCGGTTCTGGCCCGCACACGTCAAGTGCAGACCGTCTGAAATAAAATCGTACTGGTACAAACTATTGACCAGCCTGAATTGCTCTTTTCCGTGCAATCGCGTCGACGCCAGTCGCGCGTACTGGCCTGTAAATGCACCATGCCCGTCATTGACATACCCCAGCTGGGTAATGGCGATAATCGGCGGTTCGTTTTGACCCGTTCTTGCGATGATGTCGCTGGTGATTTGTCTCTGGTACTGCCTCATCCGTGATTCATACATTCCTTCTCGTAATCCTGACCAGTCCTCGTCGGACTCTCCCTGCATCCAGTCAACGCAGAGAACAATCGGCAGCCAGCCGCGTGCTTTACAGGCCGTTACGCAGTCTTCGATTGAATCGAGCAGATACTGATATACCTGGTTACCCCGTTTCTGGTACTCGTAAGCCTGACCAGACTGCGCACATACGATTGATAGCGTGCGCGGCATGATTCCGGTAGCTGCAGCCATATCGCGAATGAAGGTGTTCGCGAGGCCGCTTGCGGCCGTTTCTTTATCTGTCCCACTTACTGCCTCAACCAGTGGCACCAGAGTAGTGCTGCGTGTCCCTGTACGCCTAACCCCGCCGCTGAGCATGAAAGCGTTATCAGGATATATCGGCGTTGCTGCGACAATGGTTTGATCGGCGTCAGGACAATATCCTCGAGCGTTGGATTGCCCAGCAGTCACAAAGATAAAACATACAGGCACTGTCTCTGAGTAGGGGTACACAGTAGACCCTGACAAATGAAGTCCATACTCAGGGAGCTGGTTGGCATCATCGTCGCCACCACCACCGCCATTTCCGTTATTAACAGCTACCAGGCCACCGTCTGAGTAAATCCAGTGCTTCCCACCAACCGTATAAGCTTCAACGATCTGGTTTGTGGTTGAATCAACCGTCATCCGCCACACTTTTTCACCGCCAATAAACTGCGGTATAGAACCCTCCCGGCCCAGCGCATAGAGTTCGGATTCTTGTTGGGTTAAAAGTTCGTAATATTTTCCGTCAGGACCGATTTGAATTAATCTGCCGCTTGTATTTAAAAATGGAGCCACGCGGGAAGTCTCCGGATCATATGCTGCCAGGGTCACGCTGTCTGGCGATACCTGGTATGCGTAGTCGTCACGAACCATCCGCCGTCCGGTTGGCTGCAGCGTTCCAGCGAGGTTGATATACTCATCGGCCAGAGAGCTTCCGTCCTGACTGCGGACATAGGTTGTTGAACCTGCCGGAATATTCGCAATATCCGCCTGCGCCGCCGCCAGCGTCATGTACTGCCGGCTGAGAGGGATCAGGTTTTGGCGGGCTTCATCAATAACAGCGTCGGTAGCAGCTGCCATTTTTTTAGTAGCCCCAATTATCGTATCCTGGGCGTTACCAAAACGATCTATAAAAGTATCGCTTTCGCTGTTCAGGAAATCATCGTACGCCAGGGCGTTATCATTCAGATCCTTCATGCTATTTGAAGGTCTTGGATTGCCGGTATTATATCTTTTGTCCATACCTGTTCCTGTCTTCATCTTTTCAATGAAGCAATTAAGATTGACGCCCCGCCCCTTCAGGGCTAACATCGCCTTACGTGTTTAAACGGTTAAATAAGAGAATGATTTTAATAAATAAATACACCCCTCCAACGCAGGAAGATTTAGCCAGACTGAAATCCGCACTAAATTACTCCGGAAACCAAATGGCAGGGCTCGCAGGTGTAGCCAGCGATAGCCAATGGCGGAAATACACTGGCGGAGAGAGCCCCAGGGTAATGTCAAGACACATACTGTTTTATATTGCAGCTCAGCTTGTTCTGTCTGATGAGCAACTTAACAATGTAATAAATAAAATGCGCGATATTGGCGCGGAGATAAAATAATGCTTGGCCTAATAAGGTTTTTTTTGGCATCGTGCGTCATTGCTTTTCACTTAACGGCTCGCATACCTGCACTTGGCAACTTTGCAGTGAATTGCTTCTATGTTATTAGTGGTTTTTTAATAACATACATTTTGCATGAAACATACAAGTTCAACTTCTCTATGTTTTGGAAAAATAGAATACTGAGGTTATTCCCGGCATATATATTTTTTCTCGTCATGGGCTTTCTTATTATAAAATTAATTCCATCCGCAAAGGAATTCCACTCAAACTGGACAGGCAATTTCTTACCTGGAGATTTATTAGGAAACCTCTTAATCTTCCCCTGGGCTTTCCTTTCTGATAATGCTGTAGCAAATCCATTCGGTGCCTTTTCATCCATTTATCACTTTGCTATTGATGGTAATAGATTCAGAATAGTCACATCATCATGGTCAGTGGGTGTTGAGATAACATGTTATTTTTTATTGTGGCTTTTCATAGCCCGAAATAAATTTACAGCCATTACGTCGATTCTGCTTTCACTGCTTTATCATGCTTACGTATATGTAGTACACCATTCTTTTGATATGGCGTATTTCCCATTCCTTGCTGCAACACTTCCTTTTAGCATGGGTTCTCTGGGTTATTTTGCCCATAGAAAGTTCAAAGCTATGTATCTTTCTCCACACAAAGCTTTTTTAATAACATTTATTTGCATCGGGATTTTTATTACCAATTGGCATTTATATACAATTAATCCATTAGGTCAGTACAACATAATACTTTACTACACCAATAATGTAATAGCATTGTTTACAACCCTGGTATTATTAAAAATAAAGACAAACATACATCTTGAGAAAATACTCAAGTGGTTTGGTGACCTGGCCTATCCAATTTTTCTTTGTCAATATTTTGGTGGATTTCTAGCATGGCTTGCTATTGGTGGTGAAAATCGTGGCTTATCCATCTTTTTATTAGGCTACCCAATATCAATTGCACTTGGGATCGTTTGTGTAATATTAATAGACAAGCCACTAATTAAAATTAGAGCAAAAATAAGGGCGGACGCTCAAAGCAAAAATAATCAGGAAAACTCTTCAAGGTAAACTAAACCATTCGCTCCTTTTCCTGATGAATAGTTACCATTCCCCCCGGCACCACCTGAGCCGGGGAAACCGCCATCATCGCCAGAACTACCGAAGTGGCCATTGCCACCCGTTGATGAAAATGCAGATCCTCCAGCCCCGCCAATAAAAGCATCAGAACCATAATACAGACCACCTTGAGATATTCCGCCAGTAATATTTAAAATGTTCCCGCCACTTCCGATACCTCCAGCAGGAACTGTAGCCCCGCCACCACTCCCTCCAGTAGCTGAGATTAAACTCCCGAACCTTGTATCACCACCATTCCCGCCTTTAGACGAGACACCAGCAGCAACAGCACTGCCACCAGTACCTATCGTCACAGATATAGTTTCGTTATCAGAAATATTAAATAACCCTTCCGAAAATCCACCAGCACAACCTCCAGATGCGCCCACACTAACTGGAGCATTCTGGCCACCTCCCCCCGCTCCCCAAACTTTCACCCGCACTCTTTTCGTCCCTTTAGTTGGAGTGTAAGTCCCTGACTTAGTAAAGGTGACAATATTAAGCAGGCGACCGCCACCAATCGCTTTAAGAACCTGTGAATCATCATCAGGATCAAGCTCAAGCCCCGCGCCCTCAACAACGTTTATGTGAACCTCGGCCAGATCTGAGGATGGCCGGGGAACGGCCCGCAGTTGCTCAATAATCGCCGCTCTCGCTGCCTGCTGGAACTTGCGCCCTGTCTCGCTTACCAGATGCCTGCCTTTCAGCGGTCCCTTGCTCGGGGCGCGCCAGTAACTATTTACGCTCGGTGGAAATGGTAAAGTCAGTTTCATTTAGCCCCCTTAAAGGATCGCTACAACGTCTTTTGCGACTTCCCGCGTACTGCTTTTGCAGGAGATCGAACGGCGCGCGTTGATGAATTGCAGGTTAAAACCATGCTCCCGGTACAGGTCGAGAACCTTCGGTGCAGATGAGTTAGAAATCACTACCCGAGCCCCACGGTGAAAGGCTGATACGCATTGCTTCGCCAGGTCTACCTGGTTCTCCCAGTTAAAACCACCAGCGGCGTAGGCGGTGAATCCGGTTGTTCCCGGCATCGGTTCGTAAGGCGGATCGCAGTAAACCACATCCCCTTTCCCGGCCAGGCTGATTGTCCGGCGGTAATCAGCCGTCATGAATACGCAGTTATGCGCCATAGCCGCGAAGGCTTTCATCTCATCCATCGGGTAATACGGAGCCTTGTAGCCTCCCCAGCCCACATTGAACTTGTTCGCCTGGTTGTAGCGCATCAGACCATTGAAGCAATGCCGGTTGAGATACAGGAATGCAGCTGCGCGTTCAGTAGCATCCAGCGTCTGAGAGTTGAACTCGGAACGGATCAGCTCATAGCGCTCTGGTGACCGCATGTGCTCGAACATCCAGCGGGCCTTCAATTCCACTTCATCCGGCACGACCGCTAACATCTGATACAGATTAATCAGGTCCGGGTTAACGTCCGCCAGCAGGTAATCTGCGTGCTTTTCGCTGTTCAGGAATACCGACCCACCACCAACGAATGGCTCTACACGAACTGCACCGGCCCTGCTCCACCAGGAACTGGCCGCGCTACAAGTTGCGACCTGCGGTATTGTGTTGATAAACTGTTCATGCGTTAGTAATCTCCACTGATAACGACACGCCACGACGCCAGGAGCTGCAACTCGCTGGCGTCACTTCTTTTTGCGTGAAAAAAGCGTGATGATTGCGGCAATCTCTTCTTCACGAGCTGCCAGGTGACGGCGGTGATGCACCATGATTTCTTCGGCCTCGTGCCTTTCAATAACGCCATCTTCAAGCGCCTGTTCGATAATCTGATCAACCTGCCCCCTGGCGGCAGAGGTACGCATTGCCCGGCTAAACAAGTCCACGCGGTCCAGTTCTTCCAGGTGCGGAACATCCACCAGCAGAGCACCACGACGGCGGGCAAAATATTCAGCCAGGTGAGATGTATTCGAGATGTCCTCCATCGCTTCCAGTTCGCTGACTTCGAAGAAACGACAGCCGTTTTTCTCGTAAAGGTTGTTGTTAAACTGCGTCACCGTCATTCCCAGTGCGCCAGCCATTGCTTCGCGCCCACCTGGATATGCTTTGCACATAGATTTCACGACTTCTTTGAGGTTCATACCTACTCCTTTCAAACTCGGGTGGTAGTTACAAATTTGATGCAGTGACATTAAGCTTTCGCATTGCTGCACCTCTTAAATAGGCCCAGTCAATGTCAGGACGAAGCTCTTCGCAGGTGACAGCACCACCAGTAGCTTTCTCAATCGCAGGACATCGTTCCGCAGGTATTTGCCTAATGCCCGTTGTCCATTGATTCACTGTTGGTGATGAGATGCCTAGATTCCTTGACAAAGCGGCTTGTCCCCCAACAATGCGGCAGGCTTCACTGATTGCTTCAAGGCTACTTCTCATAAACGGATTCCTATGATTTCCACACAAGCAGATATTAGGCTAAGCCTAATAAACAATCAATAGGAATTGCCTAAGCTATAGGTTATGAGGATTATTAGGCAATGCTTAGTGGTAAAGAATTGGGCCGAGCGATCGAGCAGGCCATAGACAAGAAGCTTTCAATAGGTTCTGCCAAGAGTAAGGCGGAAATCGCACGTCATTTCAAAATAAAACCCCCATCAATCCATGACTGGATCAATAAAGGCTCCATATCGAAAGAGAAGCTACCAGAGCTTTGGAACTACTTTTCTGATGTTGTGGGCCCCGAGCACTGGGGACTAAAGGGATACCCGCTAACTGATACATGTGAGCCCGCAACAGATCCCATAGTTAAAAATGGTTCTATTGACGAGCTCTATAATAAGGCTTCGAGAGAAAAAAAGGCTATCATTGATTTTGTCCTCTTAGAGCAAGGACAGCGTATACCTGGCTGGGTAGATAGCGATGCTAAAGCATATTTAGACTCATTAGAGATGAAGATAAGGAGATGGGCAGAGCAGGAGGAAGATGGAAAAAAACAAACGAAAGCCAGAGCTTAAGCTTATATGGTCTAACGGACAATATCTCTAAGCTCCATACATGTTAAAAGCTCTGAGATTGATTCGCTTGCATAACTCAATCCCTGTGGGGGATTGGCTTGTATGAAGCCTATCCGGGATTGTGACTTGCTTTGATTTAACAGCAGGTTTTCACTTTGCATGGAGGATGCATGGAAAACTTCAAAGTACGTCTTAAAAATCACATTGAACATGTTAAAAATGTTAGAGAACACTGCACAACGGAAGAGACAACCAAGCAGGCTTTGATACTTCCTTTTTTGGACATCCTAGGCTTTAACGCATATGATCCGCAAAAAGTCAAAGCTGAATATGGTGCGGACTTCCCTGGTGTGAAAGTGGGTGAGCGTGTAGATTATGCTCTATTCTGCCAAGGTGTTCCCGTTATGTTTATTGAGGCCAAAGGTTGTAAAGAAAAAATGGACAACCATTGTCCTCAATTATCTAGGTATTTTAATTCTACTCCTGAGGTGACAATATCAGCAATTACTAATGGAATTGAATGGCGCTTTTTTACGGATCTCAATGAAAAAAATATAATGGATTCAACGCCATTTTTACGAATCATGATGGATGACATTAAAGATTCTGATGCTGAGCAATTATTTAGATTCCGCCATGACAAATTCAAACCAGAGGCCCTAAGAACCCTTGCAGAAGAGAGTGTTTATATTTCTGCATTTGTTAAAGTCGTGAGTACAAGCCTTCGGGAAGTAGATCATGAATTTGTTAGATATGTTGCAGGACGAGCAAATATTGGTCGTCAATTAAATCAAAGATTTATAGAAACAATAACTCCATTGGTGAGGCAGGCCGTAGAGAGGTCAGTAAGTGAAATGGTTGTTTCTGGTCTTTCATCAAGAACAGCTATTCCTGAATTAGAATCCCCTGCTGATGTAACTGAAAATAATGTAATTGATGAGCGCGCAGATATTGTCGATGCAGAGAACCCCAACATAGTAACAACCTATAATGAAAGAATTTTATTTGAAAAAATCTGTTCTATTATAGGCCCTGCATACGAACTTCAAGCCAAAGATACAGAGTCCTATTACTCTATTCTTTTCCAAGGAAAAACAAACCGCTGGCTGGTTCGCTATTATGACAAGAAGAATCGCTCAAACATACAGTTACCAATTGATATCAATGAAATAACCGGTAATGAAATTAAAAGAGCCGGACTTGAACATGATAACAATCGTATTTTCATTGAACATCCCGAGGATGTATTAAGGATTTCAGGTTTAATCCTTGATTCTTTACAATATGTACAGAATGATGAGAATTTCAGAAAGCGTCGTCCATAATCATAAAAACACTAGCTTTATTTCACACAAATCCCGCTTATGCGGGATTTTTTTTGACCGCCGACCAACATTAGGCTAAGCCTATTGACATGACATTAGGCATAACCTAACATCAAGTGAGTCTGATGGACTATGTCATCTTGGCGGCACCAGTTTCCCCATTGTTTCTGGTTCGCCCTTTTACAAAAGACATCAGAGCACCACCGAGTGACGTGCCCTAACACAATCCGCCCGAGCGGATTTGCGGCCGCAGGTGCTCTTCTGTGTTGTGTGGAGAACTAACGTACCGCCATTGCAGTGGCGGTCCCCCATCAGCAAGAAATTTTAACCAGCTATTCACCCATTCTCATGGGTTGGGTTGCTGCACCCTAAATTTACGCGTTGCAGAGCGTCAGATGGAGAACAAAAGATGGCTAAGACAGCAAAACAACTGATTAAACAGGCGTACGAAATAGCCAAAACTATGCCACCAGAACAGGCAGCAATCATCAAGGAACTGGCTACCGTCCTCGATGTTTCGAATGTAGCTCTGCGCCAGACGCGCACCGAACGTGACGCCCTTCTTGCAGAGGTCAAATCATGGGCGAAAGAGTGTGATCGCCTGACCGAGCGACACACCAAGAATCGCACAAATATGCATGTTCTAGAGGCTATGCGCGATTTGAAGGCAATTTGCCCCACCAGCTTCCGTAACGTGGAGGCTCTCTGATGGCTAAAGACTCAAAGCTGGTATATGGCGCGAGTGGCAAAACGAACGTTTTAGCGTTTGAACCTGAAAAACTGCACCTGGTTACCGACAAAACGCACCCGCTTTACGATGAGCGTATCCACCTGCCTATCAGCGAGGCAATGGTGCTGAACATCATGGACCAGGGCGTTCTTGAGCCGATTATCGTCTGGAAAGACCCGGAAACAGGGCTGTCTTGTGTGGTTGATGGTCGCCAGCGTGTGCGCCATACACTGGAAGCCAATAAGCGTCTGTCAAAATTGGGCAAAGAACCGTTACTGGTTCCGGGAGTCCCTAAACGTGGCTCTGCCATTCGCATGGCGCAGGCGATGGTAAGTGCTAACGAAATCCGCCAGGCAGATACGCCGCTAGGCCGAGCAAAGAAAATGGCTGATGCGCTGGAGCGCGGGCACGATGAGGATGATTTAGCGCTGATGTTTGGCGTGAGTGTCCAGACCGTACGCGCAACTCTGTCACTGCTGGATGCCACCCAAGCTGTTCGCGATGCAGTGGAGTCCGGAACGGTCACTGTTACCCAGGCGCGTCAGTTGGCATCGCTTAAACCCGAAGAGCAACGGGAGAAGGTCAAGCAGATCGAGACAGCGACCGCCGGCACCACGGGCCATGAAAAAGCTCGGCGTCAGCGTCAGATCCTCGGTGATGCAAAGCCGCGCCTGAAAACCCGCAAAGAAATTACAAAAGCACTCGAAGATGCCAGTGGCGAATATGCCGAGGCTCTGCGCTGGGTGCTTGGGGAGGCGCAATGAATTTTGAACCTGAGAATTACAGCAAATACACCCTGCGTCGGCTCGCCGCCCTGTTAGATGTGATCTGCTGGGTGCTGATTGCCGTAGTAACCGTTGGTATCTGCATGTTTATTGAATGGTGGACAGCATGAGCAACGTAACCAAACCAACCAGCAAGGGGAAATTTGATGGGGCAGTTGATTACCTCTGCTCCGATGAGGCTCGTTTTCTGGTTATGCGGGGCGACTATAGCGAAGCAGATATTATCCAAGCGTCTGTATCCCAAGATGTGATTGATGCTGAATGAGTGGATGCCGAAGGGTGTGTTTTTCCGCCCTTCCGGTTACTACTGGAAGCCAGGAGGTACTACCGAGAATCTAGCCCCAGCAAACGCTTCTAAAGCGGAGGTTTGGTTAGCTTACGAGAAAGTCGTTGAAGGTCGAAAAAAACTACTCACCTTTCAACAATTGTGGAAAAAATTTTTAAATAGTGCTGACTATGCAGACCTTGCCCCCAGGACACAAAAAGATTACCTGGCACATGAAAAATACTTGTTAGCGGTTTTCGGCGATGCAGAAGCAAAGGCCATTAAACCAGAACACGTCCGACGCTACATGGATGCACGTGGTAAAAGAAGCCGTGTTCAGGCTAATCACGAGCATAGTTCAATGTCTCGTGTATACCGCTGGGGTTATCAGCGTGGTTATGTACCAGGTAATCCGTGTGTTGGTGTCGATAAGTTTCCTAAACCCCAGCGCGACCGCTACATAACTGATGAAGAGTACATAGCTATCTTCACTCATGCGACACCTGCAGTTAAAGCCGCGATGGAAATTGCGTATCTTTGCGCTGCAAGGGTATCTGATGTTCTTAAAATGAACTGGAATCAGATTCTTGATAAAGGAATTTTCATACAGCAAGGTAAAACTGGTATTAAACAGATCAAAGCCTGGACTGAGCGTCTTAGTGCGGCTGTGGATATTTGCAGGGAATGGGGACAGGATGGCCCTGTTATCAGGACAATGTATGGTGAGCGTTATTCATACAAGGGATTTAATGAAGCATGGAGAAAAGCGAGAAACGCGGCTTCTGAAGAACTTGGTAGGCCACTTGATTGCACCTTCCATGATCTAAAGGCTAAAGGGATCTCAGACTATGAAGGATCTGGCAGGGATAAGCAAAAATTCAGTGGTCATAAGACAGAATCACAGGTACTTGTTTACGACAGGAAAGTTAAAATCAGCCCCACGTTGAACAAGAAAATGAGATGATTCTTTGGCGTCGGAGCATGCTTCGGCGCTAGAATTTTTCTCAGTGGATTTTCTCAATTTTTCTCATCGGGATGCAGGTCACTGAAAGGGAATGCTGTAAGTGTTTGAATAGTGGCGGAGAGAGGGGGATTTGAACCCCCGGTAGAGTTGCCCCTACTCCGGTTTTCGAGACCGGTCCGTTCAGCCGCTCCGGCATCTCTCCGTTCAGATGGTTGCCATGATGCCAGGAAATTTGGCATTTTAACAGTCCCTGTCCGTGCAATTTTGTTCAAGTGACGAGTTTGCGAGCAAAACGATGATTAAGTGGCCCTGGAAAGTACAAGAATCAGCACATCAAACTGCCCTTCCCTGGCAGGAAGCACTATCGATCCCCCTTTTAACGGGTCTGACGGAACAGGAACAAAGCAAATTAGTCACTCTTGCCGAACGTTTTTTACAGCAAAAGCGGCTTGTTCCTTTACAGGGCTTTGAACTGGATTCATTAAGAAGCTGCCGGATAGCACTTCTATTTTGCCTACCCGTTCTGGAGTTAGGACTGGAATGGCTGGATGGTTTTCATGAAGTCTTAATTTATCCTGCGCCATTTGTGGTCGATGATGAATGGGAAGACGATATCGGTCTGGTGCATAACCAACGTATTGTTCAGTCAGGTCAGAGCTGGCAGCAAGGGCCTATCGTTTTGAACTGGTTGGATATACAAGATTCTTTTGATGCTTCTGGTTTTAACCTGATTATTCATGAAGTCGCTCATAAGCTGGACACCCGTAACGGCGATCGCGCCAGCGGAGTTCCCTTTATTCCGTTGCGTGAGGTTGCTGGCTGGGAACACGATCTTCATGCTGCAATGAACAACATTCAGGAAGAAATCGAATTGGTTGGCGAGAATGCGGCGAGCATTGATGCTTATGCTGCCAGTGATCCTGCTGAATGTTTTGCCGTACTTTCTGAATATTTCTTTAGCGCCCCAGAACTTTTTGCTCCTCGTTTCCCTTCATTGTGGCAACGTTTCTGCCAATTTTATCAACAAGATCCTTTGCAGAGACTGCATCGCACTAATGATACAGACTCGTTTTCGGCGACGAATGTTCATTAATTAACAACTTTGCAGATTAATTAACCAATTGAAATGACTTATGAAATTTAGTGTTGACAGACAAGGTACCGCTAAGTAATATGCGCCCCGTTCACACGATTCCTCTGTAGTTCAGTCGGTAGAACGGCGGACTGTTAATCCGTATGTCACTGGTTCGAGTCCAGTCAGAGGAGCCAAATTCTAAAAATTCGCTTTTTTAGCGCAATGTCACTGACCTTAGTTGAACATTGTTTTTTAACGGATAGCGGGTTTTTAACATCTTAAGCGCCCTCGACCTTTATGGTTGAGGGCGTTTTGCTATGAACGCCATCACCATTTTCCCCTCGATTATAAAACTTGAGTTATTCAGTAGTCTCCCCTCTTGCAACTCACACCCAAAACTGCCTAACGAAAAGTTATTAATTTTCAATCATATTGCTATCAGGATTTACATTTTTTCGCTGTGCTAGAAAGGGCGCATTTATGTTAGCTCGTTCAGGGAAGGTAAGCATGGCTACGAAGAAGAGAAGTGGAGAAGAAATAAATGACCGACAAATCTTATGCGGGATGGGAATTAAACTACGCCGCTTAACTGCGGGTATCTGCCTGATAACTCAACTTGCGTTCCCTATGGCTGCGGCAGCACAAGGTGTGGTAAACGCCGCAACCCAACAACCAGTTCCTGCACAATTCGCCATTGCAAATGCCAATACGGTACCCTATACCCTTGGAGCGCTGGAATCGGCCCAAAGCGTTGCCGAACGCTTCGGTATTTCGGTGGCTGAGTTACGCAAACTCAACCAGTTTCGTACGTTTGCTCGAGGTTTTGATAATGTCCGCCAGGGTGATGAACTGGATGTCCCGGCACAAGTTAGTGAAAAAAAATTAACCCCGCCGCCGGGTAATAGCAGTGACAACCTTGAGCAACAGATAGCCAGTACTTCACAGCAAATCGGGTCTCTGCTCGCCGAAGATATGAACAGCGAGCAAGCGGCAAATATGGCGCGTGGATGGGCCTCTTCTCAGGCTTCAGGCGCAATGACAGACTGGTTAAGCCGCTTCGGTACCGCAAGAATCACGCTGGGCGTGGATGAAGATTTTAGCCTGAAGAACTCCCAGTTCGATTTTCTCCATCCGTGGTATGAAACGCCTGATAATCTCTTTTTCAGTCAGCATACTCTCCATCGTACTGACGAGCGTACGCAGATTAACAACGGCTTAGGTTGGCGTCATTTCACTCCCACATGGATGTCGGGCATCAACTTCTTTTTCGACCACGATCTTAGCCGTTACCACTCCCGCGCCGGCATTGGCGCGGAGTACTGGCGCGACTATCTTAAATTAAGCAGTAACGGCTATTTGCGACTGACCAACTGGCGCAGCGCACCTGAACTGGACAACGATTATGAAGCACGCCCGGCCAATGGCTGGGATGTACGCGCAGAAGGCTGGTTACCCGCCTGGCCGCACCTTGGCGGTAAACTGGTCTATGAACAGTATTATGGCGATGAAGTGGCCCTGTTCGATAAAGACGATCGGCAAAGTAATCCTCATGCCATAACCGCTGGACTAAACTATACCCCCTTCCCGCTGATGACCTTTAGCGCGGAGCAACGCCAGGGTAAACAGGGCGAAAATGACACCCGATTTGCCGTCGATTTTACCTGGCAACCTGGCAGCGCAATGCAGAAACAGCTTGACCCGAATGAAGTCGCTGCACGGCGTAGCCTTGCAGGCAGCCGTTATGATCTGGTGGATCGCAACAACAACATCGTTCTGGAATATCGCAAAAAAGAACTGGTCCGCCTGACCCTGACAGACCCCGTGACAGGGAAGTCAGGAGAAGTGAAATCACTGGTTTCGTCGCTACAAACCAAATATGCCCTGAAAGGCTATAACGTCGAAGCCACCGCTCTGGAAGCTGCCGGTGGTAAAGTGGTCACAACGGGTAAAGATATTCTGGTTACCCTGCCGGCTTACCGGTTCACCAGTACGCCAGAAACCGATAACACCTGGCCGATTGAAGTCACCGCTGAAGATGTCAAAGGCAATTTTTCGAATCGTGAACAGAGCATGGTGGTCGTTCAGGCACCTACGCTAAGCCAGAAAGATTCCTCGGTATCGTTAAGTACCCAAACATTGAACGCGGATTCCCATTCAACCGCCACACTGACTTTTATTGCGCATGATGCAGCAGGTAATCCTGTTGTCGGGCTGGTGCTCTCGACGCGTCACGAAGGTGTTCAGGACATCACCCTTTCTGACTGGAAAGATAATGGTGACGGAAGCTATACCCAGATCCTGACCACAGGAGCGATGTCTGGCACGCTGACGCTGATGCCACAGCTGAATGGTGTGGATGCGGCTAAAGCCCCCGCCGTGGTGAATATCATTTCTGTTTCGTCATCCCGAACTCACTCGTCAATTAAGATTGATAAGGACCGTTATCTCTCCGGCAATCCTATCGAGGTGACGGTAGAACTGAGAGATGAAAATGACAAACCTGTTAAGGAACAAAAACAGCAACTGAATAACGCAGTCAGCATCGACAACGTGAAACCAGGTGTCACTACAGACTGGAAAGAAACCGCAGATGGCGTCTATAAGGCGACCTATACCGCCTATACCAAAGGCAGTGGACTTACTGCGAAGCTGTTAATGCAAAACTGGAATGAAGATTTGCATACCGCTGGATTTATCATCGACGCCAACCCGCAGTCAGCGAAAATTGCGACATTATCTGCCAGCAATAATGGTGTGCTCGCCAATGAGAATGCAGCAAACACCGTCTCGGTCAATGTCGCTGATGAAGGAAGCAACCCAATCAATGATCATACCGTCACGTTTGCGGTATTAAGCGGATCGGCAACTTCCTTTAACAATCAAAACACCGCAAAAACGGATGTTAATGGTCTGGCGACTTTTGATCTGAAAAGTAGTAAGCAGGAAGACAACACGGTTGAAGTCACCCTTGAAAATGGCGTGAAACAAACGTTAATTGTCAGTTTTGTCGGCGACTCGAGTACCGCGCAGGTTGATCTGCAGAAGTCGAAAAATGAAGTGGTCGCTGACGGCAATGATAGCGCCACAATGACCGCGACAGTCCGGGATGCAAAAGGCAACCTGCTCAATGACGTCAAGGTCACTTTCAATGTTAATTCAGCAGAGGCGAAACTGAGCCAAACCGAAGTGAATAGCCACGACGGGATCGCCACAGCTACGCTGACCAGTTTGAAAAATGGTGATTATAGGGTTACGGCCTCTGTGAGCTCTGGTTCCCAGGCTAATCAACAGGTGAATTTTATCGGTGATCAAAGTACTGCAGCCCTGACCCTCAGTGTGCCTTCAGGTGATATCACCGTCACCAACACAGCTCCGCTACATATGACTGCAACCTTGCAGGATAAAAATGGCAACCCACTAATAGATAAAGAAATCACCTTCTCTGTGCCAAACGACGTCGCAAGTCAGTTCTCAATTAGCAACGGAGGAAAAGGCATGACGGATAGTAACGGGGTTGCAATCGCCTCCCTGACCGGCACGTTAGCGGGCACGCATATGATCACGGCTCGTCTGGCTAACAGCAATGTCAGCGATACACAGCCAATGACGTTTGTGGCGGATAAAGACAGAGCGGTTGTCGTTCTGCAAACATCGAAAGCGGAAATCATTGGGAATGGCGTGGATGAGACAACTCTGACAGCAACAGTGAAAGATCCGTCGAATCATCCGGTGGCGGGAATAACGGTGACCTTCACCATGCCACAGGACGTTGCGGCAAACTTTACCCTCGAAAATAACGGCATTGCCATCACCCAAGCCAATGGGGAAGCGCATGTCACGCTGAAAGGTAAAAAAGCGGGTACGCATACGGTTACCGCAACGCTGGGTAATAACAATACCAGTGATTCGCAGCCGGTAACGTTTGTGGCGGACAAAACCTCGGCTCAGGTTGTCCTGCAGATGTCAAAAGATGAGATCACAGGTAATGGCGTCGATAACGCAACGCTAACTGCAACGGTTAAAGATCAGTTCGACAATGAGGTGAATAATCTTCCGGTAACATTCAGCTCAGCCTCTTCAGGACTCACCCTGACCCCGGGAGTAAGTAATACCAATGAGTCTGGCATCGCGCAGGCCACTCTCGCAGGCGTTGCCTTTGGTGAGCAGACGGTCACTGCATCACTGGCTAATAATGGTGCCAGCGACAACAAAACTGTGCATTTTATTGGCGACACAGCAGCGGCAAAAATTATCGAGTTGACGCCTGTCCCAGACAGCATAATCGCCGGTACCCCGCAGAACAGCTCCGGCAGCGTCATCACCGCCACAGTCGTTGATAATAATGGCTTTCCGGTGAAAGGTGTGACTGTGAACTTCACCAGCAGAACAAACTCTGCCGAAATGACGAATGGCGGCCAAGCCGTAACGAACGAACAGGGTAAGGCTACCGTCACTTATACCAATACCCGCTCCTCGATAGAATCAGGAGCGAGACCGGATACCGTTGAGGCCAGTCTGGAAAATGGTAGCTCCACGCTTAGCACATCAATTAATGTCAACGCTGATGCGTCTACGGCACATCTCACCTTGCTACAGGCACTTTTTGATACAGTCTCCGCAGGCGACACTACCAATCTGTATATTGAGGTGAAGGATAATTACGGCAACGGTGTACCCCAGCAGGAGGTAACCCTCAGAGTATCACCAAGTGAAGGCGTGACCCCCAGTAATAACGCTATATATACTACCAACCACGACGGCAATTTTTACGCAAGCTTTACCGCTACAAAAGCCGGGGTTTATCAAGTGACGGCAACCCTCGAAAATGGCGATTCGATGCAACAAACAGTGACCTATGTGCCGAACGTCGCGAATGCCGAAATCACGCTGGCAGCCTCGAAGGATCCGGTGATTGCCGACAATAACGATCTCACGACACTAACAGCAACAGTCGCTGATACAGAGGGCAATGCGATAGCCAACACTGAAGTAACATTTACTCTGCCGGAAGATGTGAGGGCGAACTTCACGCTGAGCGATGGCGGTAAAGCGATTACTGATGCTGAAGGCAAAGCGAAAGTCACGCTGAAAGGTACAAAAGCAGGCGCTCATACTGTTACAGCATCGATGACTGGCGGTAAGAGTGAGCAGTTGGTGGTGAACTTTATTGCGGATACGCTCAGTGCGCAGGTTAATCTTAACGTTACCGAGGACAACTTTATCGCCAATAACGTTGGGATGACCACACTTCAGGCAACAGTGACTGATGGAAACGGCAACCCGTTAGCCAATGAGGCGGTGACATTCACGCTACCGGCAGATGTGAGCGCAAGCTTTACTCTCGGACAAGGCGGTTCCGCCATTACTGATATCAACGGCAAGGCTGAAGTTACACTGAGCGGTACAAAATCCGGCACCTACCCCGTGACAGTTAGCGTGAACAATTATGGTGTCAGTGATACGAAACAGGTGACTTTGATTGCCGATGCTGGTACCGCAACACTAGCCTCCTTAACCTCTGTATACTCATTCGTCGTCAGCACGACCGAGGGCGCAACCATGACGGCAAGCGTCACTGACGCTAACGGCAACCCGGTAGAAGGCATAAAAGTTAATTTCCGCGGAACCTCCGTCACGCTAAGCAGCACCAGCGTTGAAACGGATGATCGGGGTTTCGCTGAAATTCTTGTGACAAGCACCGAGGTCGGACTGAAAACAGTTTCAGCCTCTCTGGCAGATAAACCTACTGAAGTCATCTCGCGATTACTGAATGCCAGTGCAGATGTTAATTCTGCGACGATTACCAGTCTGGAGATACCGGAAGGTCAGGTAATGGTCGCACAAGACGTAGCAGTTAAAGCTCACGTTAACGACCAGTTTGGCAACCCGGTTGCGCATCAACCCGTGACATTCAGTGCAGAGCCATCAGAGCACATGACCATCAGCCAAAATATTGTCTCTACTGATACGCATGGTATAGCCGAGGTCACTATGACGCCCGAAAGAAACGGTTCGTATATGGTGAAAGCATCACTGGCGAATGGAGCTTCACTTGAGAAACAACTGGAGGCTATTGATGAAAAACTGACACTCACGGCGTCCAGCCCGCTTATCGGTGTCAATTCCCCAACAGGTGCAACTCTGACGGCAACGCTAACCTCTGCAAATGGCACTCCAGTGGAGGGTCAGGTCATCAACTTTAGCGTAACGCCAGAAGGGGCGACGTTAAGTGGCGGAAAAGTGAGAACTAACTCTTCAGGTCAGGCTCCAGTCGTTCTGACCAGCAATAAAGTCGGTACATATACGGTGACTGCATCGTTCCATAACGGCGTAACAATACAGACACAGACAACCGTGAAAGTCACTGGCAACTCAAGCACCGCCCATGTTGCTAGCTTTATCGCTGATCCATCGACTATCGCCGCCACCAACAGTGATTTAAGTACCTTAAAGGCAACGGTTGAGGATGGCAGTGGTAACCTGATCGAAGGTCTCACTGTGTACTTCGCCTTAAAAAGCGGCTCTGCCACATTAACGTCATTAACAGCGGTGACCGATCAAAACGGAATCGCGACAACAAGCGTGAAAGGAGCGATGACAGGTAGCGTCACGGTAAGCGCAGTCACGACCGCTGGTGGAATGCAAACAGTAGATATAACGCTGGTGGCTGGCCCGGCAGACGCCTCGCAGTCCGTCCTTAAGAACAATCGGTCCTCACTGAAAGGGGACTATACCGATAGTGCTGAGCTACATCTTGTTTTGCACGATATATCAGGCAATCCGATCAAAGTTTCTGAAGGGATGGAATTTGTGCAATCAGGTACTAACGTGCCCTATATAAAAATTAGCGCAATTGATTACAGTCTAAATATCAACGGTGATTACAAAGCCACTGTTACAGGCGGCGGAGAGGGTATCGCAACGCTGATCCCTGTATTGAATGGTGTTCATCAAGCTGGTCTGAGTACCACAATACAATTCACTCGCGCAGAAGACAAAATAATGAGCGGTACAGTATCAGTCAATGGTACTGACCTACCGACAACTACATTCCCTTCGCAGGGGTTCACCGGGGCGTATTATCAGTTGAATAATGACAACTTTGCCCCAGGAAAAACGGCGGCTGATTATGAGTTTTCAAGCTCTGCCTCCTGGGTCGATGTTGATGCTACCGGTAAAGTGACATTTAAAAATGTCGGCAGCAATTGGGAAAGGATTACGGCGACGCCAAAATCAGGAGGCCCTAGCTATGTATACGAAATCCGTGTGAAGAGTTGGTGGGTGAACGCCGGCGATGCTTTCATGATATACAGCCTTGCTGAAAATTTTTGCAGTAGCAATGGCTACACACTTCCCCGTGCAGACCATTTAAACCATAGTCGTTCCCGAGGCATCGGGTCACTGTACAGTGAATGGGGAGATATGGGGCATTACACGACTGACGCTGGTTTTCAATCAAATATGTATTGGTCATCTAGTCCCGCAAACTCAAGCGAACAATACGTAGTTTCCCTGGCAACAGGTGATCAAAGCGTATTTGAAAAGCTTGGGTTTGCTTATGCGACATGTTATAAAAACATCTGATTTTCCTCTATAATTTCTTAAAGAGTGCTCCATTCGGGGCACTCTTTTTTTACATTCCCTCTATAGAGCTTGCTCTTCTCTCACAGAAAATGAATAAATAAAAATGCGATACCGCCAGATTCGCGTTCGGTGTGACTATGATCATTTTCGGTGAGTACAGCTTTGATCCAAAGGCTGGTTTTCTGTGATGATTGACCAGCCTCAGAGTATTGATGACACCACCGTTCATAACAGATCGGCATTACTATGCATAAGTACTGTCTCATATTCTCGCCAAAACACTTTTTAATGCCTTTGCGAATTCATCCAGACTTATATTGTCAATTTTTTGCCCAACGACGACTGACTCCGAAACATCGGCCATTGCGGGCCATCGCGTTTTGTAATCAGCATAAATTGCAACAACGGGAGTATTATAGGCACTTGCCATATGTAATATTGAGGTGTCAGGAGTTATTGCGATATAAGCATCTTTTATGATTGCTGCTGAACGTTTAATCGAGGGTGATAAGGATAAACGGTAGACATTATTATAACAATCCACTAATGCCCTGGCTTTATCTTCACCTTTGGGTCCATGAACGATCACTATTGGCATATCTGTTTCACTTTGAATTTTTGCTATTAGATTTTCTGCAATCGATAATGAAAATGTACGTTCCTGCGAGCTACCTTCTAAATTGAACGCAATGTAAGATCCTAACGATCGCATTTCCTCGCGCACCTCATCGAGTACATCCTCACTTAGTGGCAATTCATATATTGGCCTGACTGCTGGAAAACCCGCCTCACGCATCATAAATGCCCATGTCATGGGTACGGGAGCCCGGAGTTTCTGATCCATCCGGGACGCGTTCTTACACAAAGGGGAATAGCACTTCATGGTTATACCAACAACCTGAAAATTCGTTTTTGCTTTCAACTGACTGATAAATAACATCGTTTTCAGGTTCTTTTTACGCATCGCCTCTATACAAAGATCCGGCGTACCGTATTGCTGTGTTATGTTCTTTGCTAAATCTTTTATTTCTTTTAATGTTGCGTGATCCTGCATAGTCATTGTGACTAATGTTAATTTAGTCTGTTCAAGTTTAAGCGCATTAAAGACTTCTAAATTAATTGTCGACGTAACAATTAAAAGATGCTTAATTTTATGCAATTCAAGCGCCCGAATAACAGGAAAGATGGCCATAGCATCGCCAATCTGATCGGGAATATGGATGACAACAAAGTCTGTTTTTTCAATATTGAAATTATAAGCTTTATAATCGTAGTAACTAAATGCAATACGTCTCAACAATGATGCTAAAAACATACCTAACCTCGCCTCCCTACTGGTTATAATGCAATGCAGTCTATCAGAATCATCAGGGTGCAATTTTGTGCATATGCGGACTTTTATGTTTCATATCTCTAACCTGTGGGTCCTCTGCTTAATCCTTAAACAACACCAGCAACTCCTGCGCTTTCATCTTCCATCGAATTTTTCATGTTGCCGCTAATCAGCCATAAAATCATTTGCAGATGCGCTCTGTCGAGGTAGTCTCATAAGGTTCGTTTATAGATCGACGGCAATGTGAGTTACCTTTTCCATACTAATTATAAAAAGACAGTACAAACAGGATCATTATGGACTCCACGCTCATCTCCACTCGTCCCGATGAAGGGACGCTTTCGTTAAGTCGCGCCCGACGAGCTGCGTTAGGCAGTTTCGCTGGTGCCGTCGTCGACTGGTATGATTTTTTACTCTATGGCATTACCGCCGCACTGGTGTTTAATCGCGAGTTTTTCCCGCAAGTAAGCCCGGCGATGGGAACGCTCGCCGCATTTGCCACCTTTGGCGTCGGATTCCTTTTCCGTCCGCTCGGCGGTGTCATTTTCGGTCACTTTGGCGACCGACTGGGACGTAAGCGCATGTTAATGCTGACCGTCTGGATGATGGGCATCGCGACAGCCTTGATTGGTATTCTTCCTTCATTCTCGACCATTGGGTGGTGGGCACCTATTTTGCTGGTGACACTGCGTGCCATTCAGGGATTTGCCGTCGGCGGCGAATGGGGAGGCGCGGCGTTGCTTTCCGTTGAAAGTGCACCGAAAAATAAAAAAGCCTTTTACAGTAGCGGTGTACAAGTTGGCTACGGTGTAGGTTTACTGCTTTCAACCGGACTGGTTTCATTGATCAGTATGATGACGACTGACGAACAGTTTTTAAGCTGGGGCTGGCGCATTCCTTTCCTGTTTAGCATCGTACTGGTACTGGGAGCATTGTGGGTGCGCAATGGCATGGAGGAGTCCGCGGAATTTGAACAACAGCAACATAATCAAGCGGCCGCGAAAAAACGCATCCCGGTTATCGAAGCGCTGTTACGACATCCCGGTGCTTTCCTGAAGATTATTGCGCTACGACTGTGCGAGTTGCTGACGATGTACATCGTTACTGCCTTCGCACTTAATTATTCAACCCAGAATATGGGGTTACCGCGCGAACTTTTCCTTAATATTGGTTTGCTGGTAGGTGGATTAAGCTGCCTGACAATTCCCTGTTTTGCCTGGCTTGCCGATCGTTTTGGTCGCCGCAGGGTTTATATCACAGGTGCGTTAATCGGAACGTTGAGCGCATTTCCTTTCTTTATGGCGCTTGAAGCACAATCTATTTTCTGGATAGTTTTCTTCTCCATAATGCTGGCAAACATTGCGCATGACATGGTGGTGTGTGTGCAACAACCGATGTTTACCGAAATGTTTGGTGCCAGTTATCGCTATAGTGGCGCTGGAGTCGGTTATCAGGTTGCCAGTGTGGTTGGCGGTGGATTTACACCTTTTATTGCCGCTGCACTCATCACTTACTTTGCCGGGAACTGGCATAGCGTCGCCATTTATTTGCTGGCTGGATGTCTGATTTCTGCAATGACCGCTTTGTTGATGAAAGACAATCAACGCGCTTGATAGCCTGGCGAAGATCATCCGATCTTCGCCTTACACTTTTGTTTCACATTTCTGTGACATACTATCGGATGTGCGGTAATTGTATGGAACAGGAGACACACATGAATAATAAGGGCTCCGGTCTGACCCCAGCTCAGGCACTGGATAAACTCGACGCGCTGTATGAGCAATCTGTAGTCGCATTACGCAACGCCATTGGCAACTATATTACAAGTGGCGAATTACCTGATGAAAACGCCCGCAAACAAGGTCTTTTTGTCTATCCATCACTGACCGTAACCTGGGACGGTAGCACAACCAATCCCCCCAAAACGCGCGCATTTGGTCGTTTTACTCACGCAGGCAGCTACACCACCACGATTACTCGCCCTACTCTCTTTCGTTCGTATCTTAATGAACAACTTACGTTGCTGTATCAGGATTATGGTGCGCATATCTCTGTGCAACCCTCGCAGCATGAAATCCCTTATCCTTATGTCATCGATGGCTCTGAATTGACACTTGATCGCTCAATGAGCGCTGGGTTAACTCGCTACTTCCCGACAACAGAACTGGCGCAAATTGGCGATGAAACTGCAGACGGCATTTATCATCCAACTGAATTCTCCCCGCTATCGCATTTTGATGCGCGCCGCGTCGATTTTTCCCTCGCACGGTTGCGCCATTATACCGGTACGCCAGTTGAACATTTTCAGCCGTTCGTCTTGTTTACCAACTACACACGTTATGTGGATGAATTCGTTCGTTGGGGATGCAGCCAGATCCTCGATCCTGATAGTCCCTACATTGCCCTTTCTTGTGCTGGCGGGAACTGGATCACCGCCGAAACCGAAGCGCCAGAAGAAGCCATTTCCGACCTTGCATGGAAAAAACACCAGATGCCAGCATGGCATTTAATTACCGCCGATGGTCAGGGTATTACTCTGGTGAATATTGGCGTGGGACCGTCCAATGCTAAAACCATCTGCGATCATCTGGCAGTGCTACGCCCGGATGTCTGGTTGATGATTGGTCACTGTGGCGGATTACGTGAAAGTCAGGCCATTGGCGATTATGTACTTGCACACGCTTATTTACGCGATGACCACGTTCTTGATGCGGTTCTGCCGCCCGATATTCCTATTCCGAGCATTGCTGAAGTGCAACGTGCGCTTTATGACGCCACCAAGCTGGTGAGTGGCAGGCCCGGTGAGGAAGTCAAACAGCGGCTACGTACAGGTACTGTGGTAACCACAGATGACAGGAACTGGGAATTACGTTACTCAGCTTCTGCACTTCGTTTTAACTTAAGCCGGGCCGTAGCAATTGATATGGAAAGTGCAACCATTGCCGCGCAAGGATATCGTTTCCGCGTGCCATACGGGACACTACTGTGTGTTTCAGATAAACCGTTGCATGGCGAGATTAAACTTCCCGGTCAGGCTAACCGTTTTTATGAAGGCGCTATTTCCGAACACCTGCAAATTGGCATTCGGGCGATCGATTTGCTGCGCGCAGAAGGCGACCGACTGCATTCGCGTAAATTACGAACCTTTAATGAGCCGCCGTTCCGATAATAAGTTCTGAACCTTCTTATCAGAAATAGATGTGAAGGATTAAGTAAGACACCTGGCAAATAGCCTGCAATAATCGTGGGCTGTTTGCTTCCTTGGGCGGATACGAGTTTTATTATCGTCTTAATGATTTCCACATATTAAAAGCAAGTATGCTTTCAAAACACAATTATAAAAAATCCCGCCAACAATATAAGTTTTTATAAAATTAAATATAAGATTATGGCTTTAGAATATTTTTATTTCTAATAGACGAGATTTTTCCTGTTATGATATAATATGCTGAATTAACACATGTTAACGATTTACCAGTAATGTAAATAAATTTTCGAGGAGATCATTCCAGTGGGACGTAAATGGGCCAATATTGTTGCTAAAAAAACGGCTAAAGACGGTGCAACGTCTAAAATTTATGCAAAATTCGGTGTAGAAATCTATGCTGCTGCTAAACAAGGTGAACCCGATCCAGAATTAAACACATCTTTAAAATTCGTTATTGAACGTGCAAAGCAGGCACAAGTTCCAAAGCACGTTATTGATAAAGCAATTGATAAAGCCAAAGGCGGCGGAGATGAAACGTTCGTGCAGGGCCGTTATGAAGGCTTTGGTCCTAATGGCTCAATGATTATCGCCGAGACATTGACTTCAAATGTTAACCGTACGATTGCTAACGTTCGCACAATTTTCAATAAAAAAGGCGGCAATATCGGAGCGGCAGGTTCTGTCAGCTATATGTTTGACAATACGGGTGTGATTGTATTTAAAGGATCAGACCCTGACCATATTTTTGAAATTTTACTTGAAGCTGAAGTTGATGTTCGTGATGTGACTGAAGAAGAAGGTAACATTGTTATTTATACCGAACCTACTGACCTTCATAAAGGAATCGCGGCTCTAAAAGCAGCTGGAATCACTGAGTTCTCAACAACAGAATTAGAAATGATTGCGCAATCTGAAGTTGAGCTTTCCCCAGAAGATTTAGAAATCTTTGAAGGGCTTGTTGATGCCCTTGAAGATGACGACGATGTACAAAAAGTTTATCATAACGTCGCAAATCTCTAATTATATTTTAAAGAAATCTGTCTTTACGGCAGATTTCTTTAATCTCATATAACCCTTATAAAAAATATAATGTTCAACTCGTCATATTGATTATAAGAAATCCCCGTTCCCAGAGAAATAATATTTATTAAAATTCCAGTTCTTCTTTTTCTGATTACAGAAGGCAAAGTGGCAATTACGCATAGTTTCCCGATAAAGACGCGATAGCGACATCCCGCATAAGGCATTTTTCTCTTTATCTTTGTACGGTACTTCATGGAACAGAGTTTTTGACCTTGCGAATCGTGATGTCTGTTGGGGAGGGGCAATTTGCTCACTGAAGCGTGAGACTCGATTAAGCGCACGAAACACAGAAATCAAAAAACCCGGTCACTTTTTTACAAGGTAACCGGGTAAAAATAATTTTTATTTTTTAACTGTTTTGAGACTCATAGAGATGTCTCAAAACTAAAATTTGGCTCCTCTGACTGGACTCGAACCAGTGACATACGGATTAACAGTCCGCCGTTCTACCGACTGAACTACAGAGGAATCGTGAGAACGAGGCGAATATTAGCGATGCCCACCCACAATGTCAAAGCCTGTTTTTTAAATTTGAAATCGTTTGCTGAAATAATCTGCATTTTGTCGTTTATTCCGACACAACTGGCTTTTTTTCACACTTTTGCGGCTCGGGTAGAGGGTATTTCCATAGCCAACGTCCAGTAACCATTCGCCAGTAAAACAGCACGGCCCGCACAGCCCAGTCGGCAAACATTCCCATCCAGACACCAACCACACCCCAGCCAAGCATGATTCCCAGCACATAACCGACTACAACCCGGCAACCCCACATGCTCAACATAGAAACCCACATGGCGTAACGGGCATCACGAGCACCTTTAAATCCAGCGGGTAGCACCCATGAGGCGGACCAAATAGGCATAAATAAAGCATTTAGCCAAATCAGAATCACAACGACATGTTTAACCTGTGGATCCTGGGTGTAAAACGATGCCATAAGCCCGGCAAAGGGAGCCGTTAGCCAGGCGATGGCCGTTAATCCAAGAGTGGACAGCCAGAACACATGCCGCAACTGAATCTCTGCTTGCGCTATCTGCCCTACCCCCAACCTTCGGCCTGTAATGATCGTAGAAGCAGAGCCGAGCGCACTTCCGGGTAAGTTGATAAGAGCCGCAATTGAAAACGCGATAAAATTTCCGGCAATAACACTGGTCCCCATCCCGGCAACGAACATTTGGGTTAATAACCGACCACTGGTAAATAACACTGATTCGACACTCGCGGGAATACCAATCCCCATGACTTCCCAGATAATGCTAAAATTCAGCGGTTTAAAATAGCTCTTTAACGAAATCCTTAGCGCAGGATTAAAACCAATCGCCAGCACCCACAAAATTGCAACTGCGCCAATATAACGAGAAATGGTTAAACCCAGCCCTGCCCCGACAAATCCCAGTCCCGGCCAGGAGAAAAGGCCGTAAATCAATATGCCGCTAATAATAATATTAAGAATATTCAGGCTACCGTTAATCAGTAGCGGTATTTTCGTATTCCCTGCACCACGAAGTGCCCCGCTACCAATCAAAGTGATGGCAGCTGCTGGATAACTGAGTACCGTCAGCTCCAGATAAGTCAACGCCAGTGCTTTAACTTCTGTCGTGGCATCACCCGCGACGAAATCAATAATTTGTTCGCCAAAATGATGAATAAGCGTTGCCAACAGTACGGCAAACAACGTCATGATCACCAATGACTGCCGCGTCGCCACCCTCGCTCGTCGTCGATCCCGCTTACCGAGACTAAATGCCACAACGACAGTAGTACCAAGATCGATAGCAGCAAAAAAAGCCATAATGACCATATTGAAGCTGTCCGCCAATCCCACGCCGGCCATCGCATCTTTTCCCAGCCAGCTGACCAGAAAAGTGCTCAGGACACCCATCAACAGGACACAGGCATTCTCCATGAAGATAGGAACAGCAAGCGGGGTTATCTCGCGCCAGAACAACACTTTGTAGCTCTTGCGTTTAGCGTGCCAGCGAGTGCCGTGAACAACCTGGCGTAAAGCAGAGGAGATATTCAAAGCCGACCTTAATTGCAGAAAGTGAAACCACATTTCAAATAATGAGGGAGAATCAGCAAAGCTGCAAAGATTTTCGCCAACAAATTGTCTGCAAATGCAACAAACTGTTGATAGAAACGGCAAACAGTTGGGAAATTTAAAAATCGGGTTTGACAAAAGATTTTTCGCCGTTAAGATGTGCCTCAACAGCGATTCCTCTGTAGTTCAGTCGGTAGAACGGCGGACTGTTAATCCGTATGTCACTGGTTCGAGTCCAGTCAGAGGAGCCAAATTTCTGAAAAGCCCGCTTTTATAGCGGGATTTTTGCTATATCTGATAATCAATTTCCTCTTCACTGTTCTCCATCACCTGGCGCTTGATATCCTCAACTGACAGTCCTGCATTACAAAGTTCCAGAAAGCGCCAGACATAGTTACGCTGAAGTTGTCCTCGCTTCAGTCCCAACCAGACAGTATTAGCATCGAAAAGATGCCGCGTATCCAGGCGGATTAAATTCTCTTCCTCTTGTTCGCCGCTGGATTGTTCGGCAACTAATCCGATCCCAAGCCCAAGAGCAACATAGGTTTTAATGACATCAGAATCCTGCGCACTTAATACAATATCTGCCAGCAAACCTTTGCGGGCAAATGCGTCATCAATACGTGAGCGCCCCGTAATCCCCTGTCGGTAAGTGATTAACGGCCACTTCGCTATTGATTCCAGCGTCAACGGTGTAATTTGCGTCAAGGGATGATCGAGTGGAACAAGCAAACTATGGTGCCAACGAAACCACGGGAAGGCGACGAGCTGCGGGTCATTACTCAAACGCTCGCTGGCGATACCAATATCAGCTTCGCCATTTTGCAACAACGTCGCAATTTCCTGTGGCGTACCCTGGATTAGCTCCAGCCGAACCTCCGGGAAAAGTTCGCGAAAAGCTTTAATGACCTCAGGCAAGCTATAACGTGCCTGAGTATGCGTCGTTGCAATAGTGAGAACGCCAGACGTATCGTTGGTAAACAGGTCTGCAAGCCGACGAACATTACTGGCTTCATTCAGAATACGTTCTGCAATGACCAGTAATGCTTTGCCCGGTTCAGTCATGCCCAGCAGTCGCTTACCTCGTCGAACAAATATTTCGATGCCAAGTTCATCCTCCAGTTCCCGAATATGACGGCTGACGCCGGACTGTGAGGTAAAAAGCATATTCGCAACCTCTGTCAGGTTGTAATCCTGACGTGCAGCCTCGCGGATTATCTTTAGTTGTTGGAAATTCACGGTAAACTCCGGGCAGTTCAGATTTCCCGTTATTGTTAAAGTCTAACGCCCGGCATAACAAATAATAAAAACCCGCATCTTATTCCATCCCGATATAACGCTTAGCTCACCAATTGCCACTGCCTTTTTTCCATCACTGGAGAACTAATCACTGACATTAACAACTCTTTCACTGCCTGTGCCTGTGGTGATAAGTTCGCTCTGGCGGGTAAATTTAATGACAAAGAGAGACTCATGGAAGGCGTGGTAATGCGTGACATCCACCCATTTACTGCGCCACATAACGAACGCGCGGCCGATTCGGGTAATACTGCAACGCCCATGCCGCTGGCAATCGCTGCGGTAAGCGTGGCAATAGACTCAATTTCACCAATGACTTTTGCCGTGAGCCGCCGTAGGGAAAAAGCCTCATCAACACGAAGTCTAACAGCACTGTAATCACTGGGGAGAAAGAGGTTCATTTGCGCAATAGCATTAACATCAACGCTTTGCCCCGGGCAATCTTGAGTTCCTACCAGGAAAAGATCTTCTTTCAGCAAAGCCTGACTGGATACACCAGCCACAGGGGAATGCTCATAAATCACCGCCATATCGAGTTGGTGATTTATCAGTTTTTCGTTAAGCACTGCACCGCTATTTTCATGAAGATAGATAACGATCTCCGGGAATTCAGCGCGAACCGCCTGTAATAAGGGCATGGTGATGGATGACGCAGCGGTTCCTGGCGCAAAGCCAATCGAGACTTGCCCCGATAATGCCTGACCAACGTTATGCACCGCCAGTTGGGCCTGCTCACACTGACGTAAAATGGCCCGCGCATGGGTATAGAGAATTTTTCCGGCGTCTGTTGGCGTAACGCCCCGTTTTGTGCGAATCAAAAGTTGTTGATTTAACTCACCTTCCAGTGTGGCAACCTGCTGGCTGAGCGCTGGTTGTGCGATATGCAATACTTCAGCAGCCTGAGTCAGGCTACCAATATCTACAATTTTTACGAAGTATTTCAGGCGTCTGAAGTTCATGTTGCCTCCGGTTTTTGAGAATCGGCCCAAGTGCCGCCATTACTTACAACCAGACTGCAAGATGCTTGCCAGTTTTATTTTGGCGTTGATGTACAAGCTAACCAACTGTCAAATAAGAGATTATGATAGATTCGTCATTGGCTCTTTTCATCAGCTGTCGCGTTCCCCTGCCCTATAAAAGGAGGGTATGCACCACGATGGTTCATTACCCAATAAGATTGAAAGCTCACCACTTTGTTGAAATTGGCAGCAAACAAACAAAAAAATGCATTTCACCCTTTGACATCACCATGCACTGCCATTAATATGCGCCCCGTTCACACGATTCCTCTGTAGTTCAGTCGGTAGAACGGCGGACTGTTAATCCGTATGTCACTGGTTCGAGTCCAGTCAGAGGAGCCAAATTCAAAAAAGCCTGCTTTCTAGCAGGCTTTTTGCTTTCTAATTACCAACGCTCTTAAAACATCTGTCTTGAACCAGAACTAATTTGCACAGGCATTCCCGATCGACGTTGCAACGCAGCATTTGCGCGATTCACATCAACTTCTTGCCCGTTGATAAACGCCCGCAAAGATGGGGTTACCGGCAATGGCACTTTTCGGTCAGACTCATATTCTGCACGATTGCGCGACAGCGGCTCATGAACTTCCAGCCAGTTCGAGCCATCTGGTTCAGTGGTGTATTTTACTGGCTGGTCGATAATTTGCACACGCGTTCCAACAGGAACATTATCAAACAGATATTTGATATCGTCATTGCGCAGACGAATACAGCCCTGACTTACCCGAAGTCCAATACCAAAATTGGCATTGGTACCGTGGATGGCATACAACCTGCCAATATAAATCGCGTACAGCCCCATGGGGTTATCGGGCCCCGCAGGAACAAATGCGGGCAAACTCTCCCCTCGTTTCGCATATTCGCGCCGAGTGTTCGGCGTTGGCGTCCAGGTTGGTGCTTCTTGTTTACGTTCAACGGTAGTCACCCAGTTACGCGGGGTTTCTCGCCCAGCCTGGCCGATACCAATAGGAAAGACTTCCACTGTATTACTGTCTGGCGGATAGTAATAAAGACGCATTTCAGCGACGTTAACCACAATCCCTTTACGAACAGTGGCGGGCAAAATCAGTTGCTGCGGAATGGTGAGTTGCGAGCCAGACTTCGGCAAAAAAACATCAGCGCCCGGGTTCGCTTCCAGCATGTTACTTAACCCTTGCCCGTATTGTGCGGCAAAAGTCTCCAGCGGCTGGGTATTGTGATCAGGAACAGTTACAGTAAGCGACTGCCCCACTAAACGGCTACCCTCTGGAGGTAATGGATAAGTTACCGCCAGGCTATTTTGGCTGGCAAAAAGCAGAGCAAATGAGCAAAGAATATTTACACGACGCATCATGTCCCTTTCCTAAGTCGCGAAAGCTATCCGTTAAGTATAGCTTTTATCAGACTTTTCGTTTTTAACTGTTCAAATCAGAAGTCGTATTCCCCGGTAGAACAATATTACTGGCAGCAAGTTCGCCCATGTTGTTGTATATCGCACAAGCAGCTTCGATGATGGGCATCGCCAGAGCTGCGCCACTCCCCTCACCTAAACGCATATCCATATTGAGATAAGGCTCCAGCCCCAAATGCGAGAGCGCTATACGCGCGCCTTTTTCTGCCGACAAGTGAGAAGGAATGAGATACGGTTTGATTGCAGGAGACATCTGGCAGGCTGCGAGCGCAGCAGCATAAGAAAGAAATCCATCCAGCAACACGGGTAAACCGCAGGAAGCAGCGCCTAACATCACGCCAGCCATTCCGACCAAATCAAATCCACCCACTTTTGCCAGGACATCAACGCCATCCTGCGGATTTGGTTGATTCAACGTAATCGCCCGGCGCACAACATCAATTTTATTAGCCAGTTTATCTGTCGGCAGGTTTGCGCCAATCCCAACCACTTCTTCAGGATCCCGGCCAGTGATTGTGCTGACTATTGCCGCTGCCGGTGTCGTGTTTGCCATCCCCAGTTCACCTACACCAAACAGCGTGACACCGTTTTTTGCCAGCTCCCGCGTATAACATATGACGTCCAAAAGCAACTTTTCAGCCTGACGGCGACTCATTGCCGGAGCTGAAGCAATATTGCCGCTACCTCGTGCGACACGCATGTTGATAAGCCCGGGGATAGGCTCAGCAGTATCAATACCAACATCAATTACGTGGACGTTAGCGCCCGCTTGTGCTGCCAGCACACACACGCCGGTTGTTCCGCGGGTCATATTTTCAGCCTGAATGGCTGTCACTTCTTTTGGGGAAATAGCGACCCCTTCCTCCCAGACGCCGTGATCGGCACACATAACCAGTACCGCTTTTTTGCCCACATGCGGTATGCCATTCAACCCCGGCATTCCCGCCAGTTGTATGGCAAGCGCCTCCAGCCTTCCCAGGCTACCAACAGGTTTGAGTAACCCGTCAATATGCCGTTGTGCACGCGACATAGCGGCAGGATCGATAGCAGGGATCGTATTCAGTAAATCGGCAAGTGTTTGCATGTCACGTCTCTTTATAGCAGTGCCAGCAGGAAGACCAGTTCACCAAGCTCTATAGCTGCTCCCAGCGTATCGCCGGTTTGCCCGCCCAGCGTACGTTTGAGAAGCTGACCGAGGATGAAAATCGCCACCATCGTCACCACCATAGCAGCCACACCATGCATACCCGGCAATAATACGGCAGCAAAAATAGCGGCTAAGCCGAGTGTGACGCAGGTTTGTCGCCCATCAATTTTGCCAATGAACACATTGCCAAGCCCTTCTTCCCGGGCATAACGATGACGATACATCAATAATGCGGCAGTCCCGCGGCTGACCGCACATGCTGCCGCCAGCGATGCAAGGATCGGTTCGCCACGCAGAGCCAACTCGCTTAATACCAGAATCTTTGCCAGTACAACAAAAATCAATGCCAGACCGCCGTGGGTGCCTAAACGGCTATCACGCATGATTTCCAACATGCGATCGCGGCTACGTGCAGAAAATACGCCATCACAGGTATCGGCGAGGCCGTCCAGGTGGAATCCCCCGGTCATCAGCGCCAGCACAAGTACGCTAAACAGTGCCGCCAGTGGTACGCCACACCATGCCTGCAGCACCATGAAGACCAGCCCGCTAATCGCGCCAAGCAATAATCCAATTAAAGGAAAAGTAATAATACCGCGAGAATAATGCTCGAAATCCAGTCCCTGGGACCAGCGACGCGGTACAGGCAGACGCGTAATAAATGAGAGCATCGCCCAAAATAATTTACTCATTTGATTTTTACTCCAATACCCGAAACCACCAGCCATACTTCATTTGCCGCAGCGGCCAGCTGCTGATTTACCCGCCCGGCAATATCACGAAAATGTCGTGCCAGACGACTCTCCGGCACAATCCCCATTCCCACTTCGTTAGTCACTAATACAACCTTTGCGGGGCAACGTTGGCAGGCAGCAATCAACGACTGAATCTCAGCATTAATCGCCTGTTCCATCGCCTGATAATCCCATTCATCAGGGTCTTTATCGCCGCCATAATCAAACAACAGATTAGTCACCATTGTGGTAACGCATTCCAGCAACACAGCTTCATGCGGGTTAATGTCTGCATGAATTAATTCATCAAGATGTTGCCAGCGCTCCACTGTGCGCCAGTGCGCCGGGCGGCCTTGCCGATGATGTTCTATCCGTGCAGCCATCTCATCATCAAGGATTTGCGAGGTGGCGATATACAGAACCTGTGAAGAGTCCCCAATAAGCGCCTCTGCGTGGCGACTCTTCCCGCTCCGTGCGCCCCCCGTCACCAAAATCATCATACCGACTCCTGATTCAATTGTATGATGGTATTCATTGAACAGAACAATGGATCCCCCACCATTGCTGACCGCAAAACATTTACACGATCAATACTGCGCGTAATATAATTAAAAATCCAGCATTCTCAATCCATTACGAAAGAAGATGGCATTGTGGAATAGCCAGACTTCCTCGTGTTAACGTCCGACAAAATGCGTCATTGACAGCGGTTTCTGTGGATTGACACATTTCATTCAGATAATGAATTAATGCTACTGCCGGACCAACCAGCAAACGGGCATTGTGTTCTGAAATCCAGGCTATTGATTCAACGTCAGCGACAGATCTGCGCTGTAAAAGAACTTGTAAAACAACGCAATAGAATTATCCGGAATGGTGGCGACTATGCACTAGAACACCACAATTTCGCTCTCTCGGTAAGGCACTGTCACAGCATTCAACAGAATGTGACTTGCCAGATTTATTAGCGCTACCAGATGTTTAACCGGGTAACCACGACCCAGTCGGGGATATATTCCATCTTCTCGCTGACATCATCAAGAATAAAAAGGTTTATCACACTCAGAGCAACGTTCTTCAGCAGGCGGGATAATTCTTCAACATTTAAAAGATGTGTTATTAAAGGCATACAAACTGGACGTATTGTATTTTCTTTTGGTGGTTGACCTAAGGTAGCAGTTTATCCTGATGCGCTGAGATTTCTGTAATATCTACGTCAACATTCTCCTCGAATAGAAAATGCAGCCTCGGCAAGTGATTCACATTTTTTAACAAAACGTTGTTAGCGTGCCATTTTCAGAAGCTCTCCAAGAAAGCGAATTCTTTTCTCAAATTCTGCATTCTCAGACACAGCTTTCTACTCCATGGCAATGGCCCAAATACGAAGTTGCTCAGGATCATTAGTGGTGCTGAGAAGTTAAATAACCATGCGGAGTACCACTCGTCATCACGTATTTATATATCATGAAGCTATTGTTGTGTTTTGTACATCAGTAGATGTATTCTGATATACTCCTTTTGCTAGACATAACCTTTCACCTGCTTGCAAAGCTTCTGTGTTCTGACATTGCCAAATTGTTGCAATTCTGTATCCAGCCTTCTTTCAGTCATAGCTTCGGGCCGCGATAAGACTCACTGATCTGACCCTGATTCCTCTTGCAGACTTTATAGACCAATTAAAATGCAGTTTCTGCAGGTCAACGTCTGACCATCATTGTCATCACTCTGGCCATTAGAGTAACCTTCTGCATTCATCCTTTTGTAAAAAGTTTATGTCAGTATCAGCAATTAACCGGACCTGATACTGATATGAGTCTTACCGCATATACGGTCAATTTCAGCAATTAATTACATTATCCACGCCAAAGTGTTTGTCATCGCAATGATGGTACCTTCTTTCAGACACCATTTTTTCAACTCCGTTTTCCACGGACCGCACTCTTATGTCAAGAGTGCGGTGATCCTACCCACGTAATATGGACCGCAAACCTATTGAAGATGTGATCTTCGAAATTAATAACTTTATC